>Ga0154464_1018_pt1 | contig 35357 bp, 30 predicted proteins | sample RifGroC2_FD_105657 | JGI IMG/M metagenome (GOLD analysis project Ga0154464, IMG submission 105657) | Desulfuromonadales bacterium GWC2_61_20
CATCTCTGGCCTCCTTGTTTGCATGGAGACCAGCTTAACCCGCCTCAGCGACAGAATATGTCACAGCTGGAGCGGAGTGGATAACCAGAAAAGAATTTTTATTACGGGTATCGCAGGTTTTTTAGGGAGTCATATTGCGGAGAGGTGTCTGGCTGAAGGGTACAAAGTTTCGGGATGTGACAACCTGATGGGTGGCTATCTGGACAATGTTCCGGGGGACGCTCTGTTTCATCACATCGACTGCAATGATTTTGCGCCCCTGGCCGCGTTGATGAAAGAGGTCGACATTGTCTATCACTGTGCGGCCACAGCCTATGAAGGCCTCTCCGTATTCAGCCCGCATCTGGTCACCAAAAACGTGGTCACGGCGACCAGTGGCGTTGTCTCCGCAGCAGCGGCCGGAGGGGTGCAGCGCTTCGTTCTCTGTTCGTCCATGGCCAGGTTCGGCACGAACAAAGTTCCGTTTACCGAGGATATGGTGCCGGCCCCTCAGGATCCCTACGGCATCGCCAAATGGTGTGCAGAACGGTTGCTGGCCAATATTGCCGAAACCCACGGGATGGAGTGGGTGGTGGCGGTTCCGCACAATATTATCGGGCCCCGGCAGCGCTACGACGATCCGTATCGCAACGTCGCCGCGATTTTCATCAACCTGATGTTGCAGGGACGTCAACCGTATATCTACGGGGATGGCAATCAGTGCCGCTGCTTCAGCTTTGTCTCCGATGTGGTCGATCCGCTGCTGCGCATGGCCACCGACAAGCGCTGTGTCCATGAGGTCATCAATATCGGCCCTGACGATGAGTTTGTCACCATCAACGAGCTCGCCGCCATGATTGCCCGGCTCCTCGATTTCGATCTGCAGCCGAACCGGATCGAAAGCCGCCCCCAGGAGGTTTTCTTCGCCAACTGCTGCGCCGACAAGGCCCGGCGATTGCTTGATTACCAGCCGCAGGTGAAACTCGCAGAGGGATTGGCCGTTATGATCGACTGGATAAAATCGCGCGGACCCCGCCCGTTTTTACACCATGTGGAGTTGGAGATAGACGGGCCGCTGGCGCCGAAAACCTGGTCGCAGAAGATCCTGTGACCAGGCTGCCCGCAAACGAAACGGCAGGCGGAAAGGCCGCCACGCTGTGGGCCGAGGCCACGGCCTTGGCGGGATCGCTGCATCGGCCCGGGGTGCGCGATGACTATCGCTCGCGGCTGGAGCAGGTGGTGCTGTTGGCCAGACAGGCACTGGAGAGTGCGGAGGAGAGCAGCGAGGCGGCGTTGCTCCAGTGGGTGCTGGTGCAGGCTTGCGCCGCCCGGGCCGAGGATGCGCGCTACGGTGCCGGGCAGCTCGCGCGCGGTTCTCAGCGGGCGCCGACATGGGAAGATTGCGCAGACGGTTGGCAGCGCGTCGCGGAGATCGCCGGCACGGCCGAAGAGGCGGCATTGGCGGCCGCAGGTTTTGCCCGGCACCTTGCTACGGCCAAAGCGAGAGCGCTCGCCCGCAGAGCTGAAGCATCCGCCATCGCGGCCAGGAAGATCGTCCGGGAGCGGAACCGCGCCTACACCTTCCACGCTGATCCCGGTTTCTCGTTTGGCGAAGGCTGGTACCTGGCGGCTGCGGCTCTCTTTGCCGGCCTTGCCATCCAGATCAGACCCGGCGCTGTGCAGGAAGTGCCGGCCAGACGCTTCCTGTGCGATGCCGGGTTGGAAGGCTCTGTACGCCCCTACCGGTCGCGTCCGGCGAGTCCCAAGCATCTGACGCATATCATCGCCGAGGCTTTTCGCGCCGACGCGGCAAAAGCCCAGTGCACCCTGCGCGCCGCCTTTCTGGGAGAGGAATCGCCAGCGGCTTCATTAAGATCATGGATCGCTGGCAAGGTGGCAGGGAAGCCAGAAGAGAAGGTGCTGCTCTGGGTCCGAACGGGCAACCACGATGCCCTGCGCAATACCTGTTTCGCTGAGTTGCGTCAGCTTTCTCGACTGGTCGTGAATGCCGGGCTTATCCCGATCTTTTTCGGCGACAACGTTCCTCTCGAGCTGGTTCCGCCCAGCGCAGTCGACCTGACCCTGGGCTGGAAAGAGCCGCTCTTCCAGGGGCCGGACATGCGCCGGGCGCAACTGCAACTCTTTGAAGAGTTGCGTTGCCGCCACGGCCTGGTGGGCCAGATGGGCGTGACCACTGCCGGCATGGACGGACCGGCGCTTCTGGGCTTGCCCACCCTTTATCTCACCCAGGAACGCAACGTCCGACTGGGCAAGTGGGTGGGAGCCGTTCCGGGATATCAAGAGGTCGTGCGGGAGCCGGGCTATTGCGAAATCATTCGCACCACCCTGCAGCAATGGCAGCAGTGACAGGAGAGCACCCATCGATAAACATCCGCAACAGAAAGTGCCCGAAGAAGGCGTGATCGTGCCGGTGGCGCAGCTCGACCCGGCGACGCTGCGCAACCTGGTCGGCGAATTTGTCACCCGCGAGTGGTCAGAGCTTGGCGATGGCGGCTCAACGCTGGAGGAGAAGGTTGCGCAGGTCCTCCGCCAGCTGCAGGAGGGGACGGTGCTGCTTGTCTTCGACCTCAAAAGCGAGACCTGCAACCTGGTGCCGCAAGAGAGCCTGCCGCAAGAACTGAAGGGACAGGGAGATGTTTGAGGACCATTACAACGACGTTGCTGAGCATCGAGCAAAATCGTTGCGAACTATGCCGGGGATGAGCGACAGGGGCGTGGCGATTGTGATTGACCGCAAAAATCCACTCATTCGCGAGGTCACCAGTCTTCCTCCGCTGGTCAAATTGCAACTTGTTGATTATCTCCTTGAATCCCTCGATATGCCGGATACTGAGATTGAAAAACTTTGGGCCGAGGAATCCTCCCGTCGATGGAATGGGTATAAGGCAGGGGAAATAGGTTCGCCGCTTTATTGGCAGGGCAGATAATTCAAGTTTCGCTATGAAACAAAAGCCCCGCTGTCCTTCACGGAAGCGGGGCTTTTGTGTACGCGATTTTCGCAACAACCTTCAGCCGACGTTGTCGTACTCCCGTTCGCGCAGCGGCACCCCGAGTTCACTGGCGACGCGGCGGCAGGCGGCGAGATCGAGGCCGGGGACGGTGACGATGCTGGCGACGACTTCGGGGATGTGTACCTGTGCCGCGCGGATGAAGGCCTTGATCCCTTCGTAGCCGGCTTCGCCGAAGCGCGAATGGCAGAGCTGCTGGTAGGTGGCGGCATCGGCGGCGTTGAGGGAGACCGAGAGGGTATCGACCAGGCCGGCGAGTTCGGGGAGGATGTCGCGGCCGTGAACGAGGTTGGCCTGGCCGTCGCTGTTGATGCGCACCTTGACCCCGTGGCCCTTGAGCCAGGTGGCGACCGCCTTGACCAGATCGAGACGCAGCAGCGGTTCGCCGTAGCCACAGAAGACCACCTCGTTGTAGCTGGTGGGATCGCCGATGGCGGCGATGACCTCGGCCGCCGTCGGTTCATGGTGCAGGCGGAGCTGGTGGCCCTTGACGACGAAGCCGCTGAATTTGGGACAGAAGGTGCAGCTGTTGGTGCAGCGGTTGGTGATGTTGAGATAGAGGCTGTGGCGGATGCGGTAGGCGATCGGCGCCGCTCCCTCTTCCGCGCCGAGGCCGAAGAGAGTGTGGGCATTGCGGCTGGTGATACGGGCGATATCGGCCACCGTCACCCCGCGCATGGCCGCGACCGCCTCGGCGGTCATCCGCACAAAGGCCGGCTCGTTGCGCCGCCCGCGTTGTGGCTGCGGGGCGAGGTAGGGACAATCGGTTTCGAGGAGCAGACGTTCGTCGGGGATGGCGCGGACGATCTCGCGGGCGGCGGCGTTGGCCGGGTAGGTGACGGTACCGGGGAAGGAGAGGTAAAAGCCGAGGTCGAGGCAGGCGCGGGCCATGGCCAGATCGCCGCTGAAGCAGTGGAGAACGCCGCCGACGGCGTCGGCCCCTTCCTCGCGCAAAATCGCCAGGACTTCGGCATGGGCGTCGCGGTCGTGGACGATGAGGGGTAATTGGACTTCGCGGGCGAGGGCGATCTGGCGGCGAAAGGCGTTGCGCTGGGATTCGCGGGGGGCGCGGTCGCGGTAGAAGTCGAGACCGATCTCGCCGATGGCGACGACCTTGGGCTGATCCTGCGCCAGCCGCCGCAGCTCGTCGAGGGCCTCGTCGGTGACGTCGAGGGCATCGTGGGGATGGATGCCGACACTGGCGTAGATGTCGGCATGGGATTGGGCCAGAGCGACCGAGGCGCGGGACGAGGCGAGGTCGCAGCCAACGGTGAGGATATGGCTGATGGCGCCGTTGCGGGCGCGGACGATGACGGCATCGCGGTCGGCGTCGTACTGGTTGTGGTCGAGATGGGCGTGGCTATCGATCAACAGGGGGAGGTCAGGCGTTTCGTTCATGCAGACTCCAAAAACAACGGGGCGCGATGCGCGCCCCGCCGCCGGTTTGAAGATTTTCTGACCGCGGATAGCTGATAGCTGTTCTACGAATTTGCCTCAATCCGCGGAAAGAGCGGCGCGGCTTTTTCGATGGCGGTGCCGGGGCGGAGTTCGCCCCAGCTGTCGTGGCCGTCAAGTTGGCTCTCCCGGTCGCAGCCGAGGATGGCGAGAATTTTGGCGCCGGTTTCGGGCATGAACGGTTTGACCAGCAGGGCGATGAGGCGTACCGCTTCGCAAAGGTTGTACATGACCGTGGCGAGACGCGGGCGCAACGCCTCATCCTTGGCCAAAGTCCAGGGGGCGGTGTCGTCGATGTATTTGTTGGCTGCGCCGACCAGCTCCCAGACTGTCTGCAGCGCCTTGTTGAAGGCGAGATCGTTCATCTGCTCGTCGACGGTGGCGATCGCCTGGGGGAAACGGGCGAGAAAGGCGGTGTCGGTGGCATCGGCTGCAGCCGGGGCGGGGAGGGTGCCGCCGAAGTATTTGTTGACCATGGCGGTGGAACGGCTGACCAGATTGCCGAGATCGTTGGCGAGGTCGGCGTTGATGCGGTGGACCAGGGCATTCTGGGAAAAGTCGCCGTCGAGGCCGAAGGGGACCTCGCGCAGGAGAAAGTAGCGGATGGCATCGACGCCATACTTGTCGACCAGCATATTCGGCTCGACGACATTCTGCAGGCTCTTGCTCATCTTCTGCCCTTCCACCGTCCACCAGCCGTGGGCGAAGACCTTTTTCGGCAGAGGGAGGCCGGCGGCAAGGAGGAAGGTCGGCCAGTAGACGGTATGGAAGCGGAGGATGTCCTTGCCGATGACGTGGACATCGACCGGCCAAAACTTGCCGTAGTTCCCCAGTTCGTCGGGATAGCCGAGGGCGGTGATGTAGTTGGTCAGGGCATCGAACCAGACGTAGATGACGTGCTCGGGGTCGTTGGGGACCGGAATCCCCCAAGAGAAGGTGGTGCGCGAGATGGAGAGGTCGCGCAGCCCTTCCTTGACGAAGCTGACGATCTCGTTACGGCGGCTGCGCGGCTGGATGAAATCGGGATGGGCCTCGATGTGGTCGAGGAGGGCCTGCTGGTACTTGCTCATGCGGAAGAAGTAGGACGGCTCCGCCAGCTTCTGGGTCGGGCGGCCGCAGTCGGGACAGTTGCCGTCCATCAGCTGGGTCTCGGTCCAGAACGACTCGCAGGGGGTGCAGTACCAGTCTTCGTAGGCGCCGAGGTAGATATCCCCCTTGGCCTGGATGTTCTCAAAGAGGTGGCGCACCCCCTTCTTGTGGCGTTCCTGCGAGGTGCGGATGAAGTCGCTGTGGCTGATGTTGAGCTTCTCCCACAGGGCCTGAAAGCGCTTCATCACCCGGTCGGCCAGTTCGAGCGGGGTTTCCCCCTTGGCCTGGGCGGCCTTCTCCACCTTTTGCCCGTGCTCGTCGGTGCCGGTGAGGAAGAAGACCTCGAAACCGCGGGCGCGCTTGTAACGGGCGAGGGCGTCACAGGCCAGGGTGGTGTAGGCGTGGCCGATGTGGGGGACATCGTTGACGTAGTAGATCGGGGTGGTGAGGTAAAAACGTTGGCTCATGGCGATTCTCCTCCACCCTGCGGGCGTTTATGGCGGCGGCGATTGCGGCGCCGGCGTTTGCCGGCGTCCGCGGCCGGGGGCTGTGCGCCGTCGGCGCTGGCGACAGGGGCGGCGGTCGGAGGGGCTTTGGCGACCGGCGCGCTCTGCGGCCGTCCTTCGCGCTCCCGCCGCGGTCCGGGACCGGCCGGACGCCCCCCTTCCTTGGCGCCTTCGCGCCGACCGGGCGGGGCCGGCGCCGGGGTCTGGGCCGGGGTCGCACCCGGGGATGGTGCGGGCGCCGGACGCTCCGGCCGGGGAGTCCGGCCGGGGCTTTGCCGGCGTCCGGGGGCCGGGGCGGGCGGCGCAGTGCCGAGGTCGCCCATGGCGCCCTTTTCGATCTGCTCGGGGTTGACGCGGACCCTGGTGCCATCCTCGAAGCGCAGGGTGACGGTCTGCTTGAGGACATGTTGTTCCAACACTTCCCCGTCGCGGCCGTCGATCTGCACCTTGCGCCCGCATTTGGGCAGGCACTTGCGCATGGCGGTATAGGTGTCGTATTCGTAGGCGAGGCAGCAGAGGAGACGCCCGCACTGTCCCGAAATCTTCGTCGGATTGAGGGCGAGACCCTGCTCCTTGGCCATCTTGACCGAGACCGGGGCGAACTCGGTGAGAAAGGTGCTGCAGCAGAGCTCGCGACCGCAGATGCCGAGGCCGCCGCAGAGCTTGGCCTCGTCGCGCACCCCGATCTGGCGCATCTCGATGCGGGTATGAAAGTTGTGGGCGAGGTCCTTGACCAGCTCGCGAAAATCGATGCGGCCGTCGGCGGTGAAGAAGAAGATGATCTTCGAGCCGTCGAAGAGATATTCGGCCCGCACCAGCTTCATATCCATCTTGCGTTCGGCGATGCGCTGACGACAATAGCGCGCCGCTTCCCCCTCCCGCGCCGCGTTGGCGTTGGCGAGGACGACATCCTCTTCGGTCGCCGGGCGCATGACGCTTTTGAGGTCTTCCGGGGCCTTGCTCCGCGGCGTTTCCACGGGCGGGTGGACGACGATGCCGAGGGCACGGCCGCGGTCGGTTTCGACAATAACGCGATCCTCGGCCTTGAGTTCGAAATTCAGGGCGTTGAAATCGTAATGACGTCCCGCCGGGCGGAACTTGATTTTAACCAGTCGTATCATGGCAGGTAATTGGGTTCCTTTGGTGGCGCAGTTGCGGGTTTTTGGCGCTGCAGCTTCAGGCCGCCAGGCGCAGAAGCAGAACTTCCAAGGCCAATTGCCGGTTGACGTTACGTTCGAGCTGGCGGCGGCAGGCGGCCAGGGCATCGAGTTTGCGCAGCAGCGACGGGATTGTCTCCCGGGCGCTGACGCGGTGGATCTTTTCGAGCAGGTCGACGTTGACCAGTTCTTCGTCGCTGGCGCCGTGCTGGACGAGGAGGAGGTCACGATAGAAGGCCTGAAAAATTTCGAGAATTTCCGTCAGGCGTTCTTTTTCTTCGGTGAGGGCGGCGGCGAAATCAAAGAGGGGGATGATGCTGCCGCTGGAGAGGGCCGTCACCCCTTTGAGCAGTCCCTTGCGTTGCTCGAGAAAGAGATCGCGATCTTTTCCCAAGGCTTTTTTAAAACTCCCCTCGGAGAGGGCGGCGAGGACATGGGCTTCGTGCTCACGACCGTCGACCAGATCGAGGAGGACCTTTTTGACCGCAGCCTGGGGCAAACGGGCAAAGGGGAGGCGCTGGCAGCGTGAGCGGATGGTCGAGAGGACCGCCTCCGGACGAGCGCTCAAGAGAATCAGCAGGGTGCCGCCGGTCGGTTCCTCCAACGTTTTCAGCAGAGCATTACCGGCGGCCGGGTTGAGTCGGTCGGCTCCGTCGATGAGGCAGATTTTACGGGGTGCTTCGAGGGGGCGAAAGGAAAGCTCCTTCTGCAGGGCTCTGACCTGTTCGATCTTGATGCTGGCGCCATCGTCTTCGACCAGGTGCAGGTCGGGATGGTTGTTGTGATCGATTTTACGACAGGATGGACATTCGCCGCAACCGCGACCCGTCTGGCAGAAGACCCCCCTCACCAGGGCCAGGGCGGTCAGGCGCTTGCCGATCCCTTCCGCTCCTTCAAAGAGATAGGCATGGGCAAGGCGCTTTGCGGCGAGGGCACGCCGCAGGATGTCCTTTTGCCGATCGTGGCCGAGGATGTGCGCGAAGGTCATGGTCGGACTCGCAGGCCGAAGCGCTGAGCGACGACGTGGTCGATCTGGGCCTCCACCGTCGCCCTCGTCCCGGTAGCGTCGATGACGGCGAAACGCGGGGTTGCTAGGGCTAGGTCGAGATAGCCTTGCCTGACGCGGCAATGGAAGTCGAGGTGCTCGGCTTCAAAGCGCCCCTCCTCATGCAGAGCGAGGGCCTCGTTGCGAGCGTGAGCCCGGAGGAGACCGTCGGCGGCGGGGAGGTCGAGGAGGAGGGTCAGGTCGGGGAGGATGCCGGAGGTCGCCAGGGTATTGAGTTCGGTAATCAGAGTGCGATCCAGTCCGCGCCCACCCCCCTGGTAGGCGAGGGTGGCATCGGTGAAACGGTCACAAAGGACAATGGCCCCCCCCGCGAGACCCGGGCGGATGACCTCCTCGACATGCTGGGCGCGGGCCGCGGCATAGAGGAGAAGCTCGGCGCGGGGGACGAGGGCAGAACTGTCGGGGTGGAGGAGGATGCGGCGAATGTCGTCGGCGATGGGGCAACCGCCCGGTTCGCGCGTCACCACGACCCGCTGGCCGAGCCGAAGCAGACGCTCCCCGAGACGGCGGATCTGGGAGGTCTTACCGCTCCCCTCGATCCCTTCAAAAGTGATAAACAAACCCCTGTCAGCCATAGCCCTCACTTTAATCCGGCTATTATAGAAATGACCACCCCAAGAAGCAAGAAAAACCTCATGTTTGCGGCATTTTGCCCGGTCGATTCTTGTTTACTCGTCGACGGTTTTCTGTTAATTCTTGCCTGTTGACAACTGCGTCCGGGAGGAGTCTTGCCATTGTCGTTGCCGGCACACCTTGCCGCTCTCGAGGAGCGCATTCGCTATCATTTTTCCGCACCGGCTCTCCTGGACGAAGCCTTGACCCATCGTTCCCATGTCAATGAGCAGCCGGGGGCGTTCTTGTCCCACAACGAACGCCTGGAATTTCTCGGGGACGCGGTCCTGACCCTGGTGGTCAGCGCCACTATCTTTGCGGCCTATCCCGGCCTCAACGAGGGGGAACTGACCCGCATTCGCGCCGAGGTGGTGAATGAACAGGCCCTCGCCCGCATCGCGCGCCGTCTCGAGCTTGGTCCGCTTTTGCGTCTCGGGCGTGGCGAGGCGCGCAGCGGCGGCGGCGACAAGGACAGCCTGCTGGCGAACGGTCTCGAAGCCCTGTTTGGGGGAGTTTTTCGCGACGGCGGTTTTGTCGCGGCCCGGCAGTTGATCGAATCGCTCCTCGCCGAAGCGATAACCGAAGCGGTGGTACACAAAGAGGTGGTCGATTGTAAGAGTCGTCTGCAGGAGTTGCTGCAAGGGCAACAGGGGTTGCCTCCCCGTTATCATCTGGAGGAAGTGGCAGGCCCGGAGCATCAGCGCATCTATACGATCACCGTGACCGTCGGCGATAAGTCCCTCGGCAGTGGGCGCGGCCGGACCAAGAAGGCCGCCGAACAGTCCGCAGCGCGGGAGGCTCTGATGCATCTTCTCCCCCGCGACGGCATAGCGACGGAGGATCCGCCCCCTCCCGCCGAAGTGCTCCCCCCCTTGACTGGAAAGAGATCGTCGTGAACCCCTCCGTTTCCCCCTTTCATTCCGGCTTCGCCGCCATCATCGGCCGACCCAATGTCGGCAAGTCGACCCTGCTCAACCGCATGGTCGGGCAGAAGATCGCCATCACTTCGGATAAACCGCAGACGACGCGCAATCGCATTCTCGGCATCCATCATCGCGATGACGGCCAGATCCTCTTTCTCGACACTCCCGGGATTCATCAGGGGCGTGGACGCCTCAACCGCTTCATGGTCGACCAGGCTCTGGGGGCTTGTGCCGAGGTCGATCTCGTCCTCTTCATGGTCTCCGCCGTCGAACGTCCCGGGACCGACGAAGAGGCGATCCTGAAGCACCTCTCCGCCAGCAAGCGACCGGTCTTTCTGGTTTTGAACAAGATCGACCGGGTCAAGCCGGAGCAACTGCTGCCGCTGATTCGCGACTACGCCGGGCGCTTTCCCTTCGCCGAAATCTTCCCCGTCTCCGGTCTCACCGGCGACGGCGTCGAAGGGCTGCTGACGGCGATCTGCCAACGTCTGCCGGAGGGACCGCATTACTATCCCGACGACATGGTGACCGACCAGCCGGAGCGCTTCATCGTCGCCGAAATGGTGCGCGAACAACTCATGCGCCAGACCCATGAGGAGATCCCCTACGGGGCCGCCGTCGTCATCGAAAGCTTCGACGAGCAACCGGAACGGGGGCTGGTCATCATCCATGCCGCCATCATGGTTGCCCGCGACAGCCACAAAGGGATCGTCCTCGGCAAGGGTGGGGCGATGATCCGCAACATCGGGCGCAGCGCACGCAAGGAGATCGAACGTCTCCTCGGTTGCCGCATCTACCTCGAGCTTTTCGTACGGGTTCAGCCGGGCTGGACCGAATCCGATCGCCTGCTCAAGGAGTTCGGTTACCATTGACGAGTATCACGCCTTAATCCCCCATATGAGATACCAGATACTTATGCCCCCTGTTGTCGCCATCGTCGGTCGCCCCAATGTCGGCAAATCGACCCTGTTCAATCGTCTGCTCGGGCAGCGCAAAGCCCTGGTCGAGGACTTTCCCGGGGTCACCCGTGACCGCAACTACGCCGAAGTGACACGTTTCGACAAACCTTTCGTCCTGGTCGACACCGGCGGTTTCGAGCCGGTGAGTGAAGACCATTTGCTTACCCAGATGCGGGAACAGTCGCAACTGGCCATGGATGAGGCCGATGTCATTCTCTTTGTCCTCGATGTCCGTCAGGGGCTGACGCCATCGGATATCGAGGTGGGCGCCATGTTGCGCCGGGTCAAGAAGCCGGTTCTTATTGTCATCAACAAGGTCGATGGCGAGCGACAGGAGACGGAACTCGGCGAGTTCTTCGCCCTCGGCGTCGACAGCGTTATCTCCATCTCCGCCGAACACGGACGCGGTATCGATGACCTGGTCGAGGCGATTCTCGCACAAATGCCGGAGAGCCCGCCCTTTGCGGCGCGCGACGACGTTACCCGCCTGGCCGTGGTCGGGCGTCCCAATGTCGGCAAGTCCTCCCTGGTCAATCGCCTCCTCGGTTTCGAGCGCATGGTTGCCAACCCCGCCGCCGGGACGACGCGGGACAGTGTCGATACCCCCTTTGTCAGTCATAAGAAGAATTATCTCCTCATCGACACCGCCGGTATCCGCCGCAAGGGGAAGGTCAGCGTCGGCCTGGAAAAATTCAGCGTCATCCAGGCCCTCAAGGCAATGGACCGGGCCGATGTCGTCCTGCTGGTCATCGATGCCAACGAAGGGATCACCGACCAGGATGTCACCGTCGCCGGCTATGCCTACGAGAAGGGCCGGGGTATCATCCTGGTCGTCAACAAGTGGGATCTGCCGGTCAAGGACAATGGCAGTATCGCCCGCTTTACCGACAAATTGCACATGGAGCTGAAGTTTCTCCCCTTTGCCCCGGTCCTCTTCGTCTCCGCCAAAACCGGACAGCGTATCGACAAGATCATGCCCGAGGTGGCCAGAGTCGCCGCCGAGTGTGGGCGGCAGGTTCCCACTCCGGCACTGAACAAGGTTTTGCAGGATGCCGTCAGAAACCATCAGCCGCCCCTCTTTCAGGGGAAGCGGCTGAAATTTTTCTATATCACCCAGGCCGGCATCCGTCCCCCCAGTTTTGCCGTTTTCGTCAATCGGGCCGAAGGGGTGCACTTTTCCTACGAACGTTTTCTGACCAACAAATTTCGCGAAGCCTTCGGATTTTCCGGTACGCCGATCAAACTCTATTTCAAGGATCGCGAGTAACAGATTCGCGGGGCAAAAAGCCTTTACATCCCCGGTGGCATGGGATATATTATTTCTCATTTAATTCTAACCTCTTACGCCGCGCCTGTGGCTGGCGTACGGGCATCTGAGCTGCGGTAATCCATGAGCCTTGTCGGAAATCTTGAAGACCTGGGTCTGGGGGATATCCTCCAGATCGTCAGCCTCAGCCGCAAATCCGGGGTGTTGCACCTTCACAGCCAGAATCGTGAAGGCAAAATCATTTTCCAGAACGGGCAAGTCAATCGCGCCACTTCCTCATCCTTTCCGGAAAACCTCGGAGACCTCCTTGTCCGCAAGGGGTTGGCCGATGTCGATACGATCAAGAAAGCCCTGTTGTTGCAGAAGGGTGCGGCGGCGCCAATTCTCCTTGGCGATGTGCTGGCGGAGCATTTCGGCGTCGACAAAAGTGCCATCGAGGAAGTTGTCAGGGAACAGGTCGAGAAGATTTCCTACAGTTTTTTCGCCTGGAGCGAGGGGACTTTTTCCTTCGAACTTGGCGAATCGAGTGAGGTCGCCGGTTCGACCCAGGTCAATCCCCTGTCGTTTCGTCTGGAAAAGGGGCTGAATCCCCAGTGGCTGGCCATGGAGGGGAGCCGCATTCTCGACGAAATGCGCCATCGCGGCGAGTCGCCGGCGGAAGAGACGCACGAAGAGTCCCTCTTCGACCTGGATGAACTCCTCGGTACGCACGAAGAGCAGTCCCTTGCAACGCCGCAATCCAGTTCCGTCTCCTCAGGCAGCGCCGCGACCAACACCGGACGCGGCGTCGTGTTGTTCGTCGACGATGACGAAAATACCCGCACGGCCTTTGCCCGCGCCCTTGGCGGGCAAGGTTACGAGGTCCTCACTTTTTCCGGAGGAGAAGCCTTTCTCCAGGGGGTCGCTGGCGCGGTTGCCGCTGGTTCCAACCCCCGACTGATTATTGATCTGTTCATGCCGCGCATGGATGGCAGTGGCATCCTGGGTGGCCTGGAATTGATCGAACAGGTTCGCGCCCGTCACCAACAGTTGCCGATTCTGGTTCTCTCGGACCATCCCAATGACGAAGCCGAACGGCGGGTCCGTGATTTTGGCCTCGCTCCGGTTGTATCCAAACCGAAAAAGAGCGAGGTTCGTGAAGCGGGCGGGGTCGCGGCGCTGAACCTGCTGAGTGAAAAAGTTGCTCTTCTCCTGGACGGTTATTCAGCCGGCACAGCGTCCCCGGCGGCAACGGCCACCATCAATTTCGGTGCTGACCTGTTGCGTGAAATGGGCGAAACCACCGGCGATTCGCGTCCGCAAAAAGGTCCCGAATCTCCCGGTTTGCACCTGCTGCGCGGCATGTTGCAGGAGCTCAATAATCCTTCCCTGGGCGGCGGCATCATTCTGTTGGTGCTGCGTTTCGCCAGCGAATTGATGAACCGGGCCATTATCTTTCTGGTCAAGGAGACCGAGGTGGTCGGCCTCGGCCAGTTTGGTATTGTCGCCAATGACGAAATGGCCGACGTGCGGGTGCGGCGCATGAAGGTGCCGCGGGGCGAGGATTCAGTCTTTGAGTCGCTCTTCCGGGAAATGGCTCCGAAAAAGACGGCCCTCGGCGCCGGACGCTGGGATCGCTATCTCGTCGAGGAACTCGGCGGGGGCGAACCGAAGCAGGTTTTTCTCGGCCCGATTATCAGCGAAGGGAAGGTCGTGGCAGTTCTCTATGGCGACAATTTGCCGAAGATGAGCGCCATTGGCGACACCGAATCCCTTGAAATTTTTCTTTCTCAGGCCGGGTTGGCCATGGAGAAGGCGTTACTGGAACGCCGCTTGCGCGGGAAAGAGACTGCTGTTTAAAGGAGTGGCGGACGCGTGGCAAAGAAGATACTGATCGCCGAAGATTCGGCAACCATGCGCTATCTCATCATGTCGACGATTTCGGCGCTGGGAAACTACGAAATCATCGAGGCGGCCAACGGCTTCGAGGCCCTGCGCATTCTTCCGCGGGAGAAGGTCGATCTGGTGATTACGGACATCAACATGCCCGACATCAATGGACTTGAGCTGGTCAGTTTCATCAAAAGCAACCCCAACTACAAATCGACCCCGCTCTTCATCATCAGTACCGAGGGGAGTGAGCGTGACCGCGAAAAGGGGATCCAGCTCGGGGCTGACGCTTATCTGGTCAAGCCGTTTTCACCGGAAGAGCTGCAGACACTGGTCAAACGTTTCTTGACCTAGGAGACATCGTTGGCCGATCAAACATCTTCGCGGGCGATCAAGGATTTTCTTGGCGAGGCCGAAGAAATTCTCGAAAAACTCAATCTCGATCTGGTCACCCTCGGCGACGGCATCGAGAGTGGGGAAGGTTCGCCCGATCTCCTCAACAGTATTTTCCGCGGCGCCCATTCCTTCAAGGGACTGTCGGGGATGTTCGGTTTTGACGACATCTCCGAACTTTCCCACCACATGGAAAACCTGCTCGATAGCCTGCGCCTGGGCAAAGTCCCTTTAAGTGCCGCCCTCATCGAAACCCTCTTTGAAGTCCTCGAAGTCCTCACCCGACTGGTGCATGGCAAGGGGGAGTCGGAAGATTTCACCTTCGATGTCACGCCGCAGATCGACCAGATCAACCGCCATCTAAAGGGGGACGGCAGCGATCGGGACCGTCTCCTGGCCAGTTACCGGATCGATCCGGACATTCTCAAGGTCCTCACCGAATACGAAGAACATCGTCTGCTGGACAATATCAAGAAGGGGCGGAACCTGCTGCGGGTGAAAGCCAACCTGAGTCTTGCCACCTTTGACCAGGAACTCGCGGCAATCACCGAGCTGCTAAAAAAAGAGGGTGAGGTTATCAGCACCCTGCCGAGTGCCGGCGACATTCCCGATCATATCGGTTTTCAACTGCTGGTCGGGACGACCATTTCCCCGGCCCAGCTCGCCGCCCAGTTGCAGGATGACAACATTGTTGTCGATTCCCTGGCGGCGTCCGCGCACGCTGCTTCGACGGGACGGCCCGGGACAACCGCGTCCGCAGTTGCGACGGCGGTTTCAGCTCCGGCAGTCAGCGGCGAAGTGTCTGCGTCCGCGGCCGAACCGGCGCGCATTGAAGCGAGCGAAGAAGCGGCCGCTTCCCTGCGCTCCATCAGCCGGACCGTGCGTGTCGATATCGACAAACTCGATGCCCTGATGAACATCGTCGGAGAACTGGTTCTCTCCAAGGGCGCCATCGTCAGTCTCACCGAACGTTTCAAGAACGAGGGACAGAACGAGCTGACGATGGAGTTGCAGAAGGCCACCCGCGTTCTCGAGCGGCGGCTGGAGGATTTGCAGAAGGGGGTCATGGAAGTGCGCATGGTTCCGGTGGCGCAACTCTTTGACAAGATGGTGCGCATCGTCCGCCGGGTTTCCAGCGAACGGGGCAAGAAGGTCACCCTCGACATCCGCGGGGCCGATACCGAACTGGATAAGCTCATTGTCGAAGACCTCTCCGATCCGCTCATGCATATTATCCGTAACTCCATCGACCACGGCATCGAAGCGGTCGAAGAGCGTCTGGCGGCCGGTAAGTCGGAAAAGGGGACGATCTGTCTCTGGGCTTCGCAGAAGGGGAATCACGTTGTTCTGGAAGTCCACGATGATGGCCGTGGCATCGATCCGGAGCGTGTGCGCCGCAAGGCGGTGGAGCAAGGCCTGATCACCAAAGACGCCGAAATCTCCCAGGAAGACGTCTATAACCTGATTTTCCGCCCCGGCTTCTCGACCAGTGAGGCCGTGACGGAACTGTCCGGTCGCGGGGTCGGCATGGATGTGGTGAAAAACAACATCTCCGCCCTCTCCGGCATGATCGAAATCGACAGCAAGGTCGCTATCGGTACCTCCATATCGATTACCCTGCCGATTACCCTCGCCATTATCAAGGCGCTGATTGTTTCGGTCAGCGGGAGGACCTACGCCATACCGATCAACTCGGTGCTGGAAACCCTCATGGTCGATGCCGGAACCATCCATACCATCGAGCGACGCGAGGTGATCGAATTGCGCGAGACGACCCTGCCGTTGCTGCGCATCGCCGATGCCTTTGGCCTTGGTGCGGAGACGAAGGCGGCGAACCAGCGTCTTTTCGTCGTTGTCGTCGGTCTGGCCGAAAAGAAGATGGGGGTCGTCGTCGATGAGCTCCTCGGGCAACAGGATGTCGTCATCAAGTCCCTCGGTAGCACCCTGGCCTTTGTCCGGGGGATTTCCGGGGCGGCCGATCTCGGCAACCAGAAGACCATCCTGGTCCTCGATGTTGGCGGTCTCATGGGCGAAGTTCTCCGTGGCGAGTCGTCCTTCTATGTATGAAGCGTTTTTCGGCCTGCGCGAAAGGCCCTTCAGCAAGACCCCTGATCCGCGTTTTCTCTATTTGAGCCGTACCCATCGCGAAGCCTTGGCCCGTCTGCTGCACGCTGTCGAAGAGCGAGATACGGTCATGCTGACCGGCGAAATCGGCTGCGGCAAGACCACCCTGTCGCGGGCGTTGATAGACGAGCTGGGCGAAGGCTATCGCGTCATCCTCATCATCAACCCCCGCTTGACGCCAATGGAATTTCTGCGGGTGCTGGCTCTGCGTCTCGGCATCGAGGAGCCTTCCCGGTTCAAGACCGATTTGCTCGAAGAGATCGGCGCCTTGCTTTTCGCCATGTATGAGCAGGGCGCGTGCCCGGTTCTGGTCATCGACGAGGCCCAGTTGGTGCCATTCAAGGAAACGTTCGATGAAATCCGGTTGTTGACCAATTTTCAATTGGATGACCGCAACCTCCTCAGTATCGTGCTCATGGGCCAGCCGGAATTGCGGCGGCGTCTGGCGCATCGTGCTTATGAACCGTTGCGCCAGCGCATCGGTTTGCAGTACGACCTGCAGCCGCTGTCCCTGGCGGAAACGGCCGAGTATCTCGATTTTCGCATGCAGGCGTGCGGCGGCACGGCCGGGACTTTCCTCCCCGCGGCGGTTGAACGGATTTTTCTCTATTCCGCCGGCATCCCGCGCAAAATTAATCATGTTGCCGCTCTGGCCCTCCTGGAGGGATTTGGCCGCGATACGCGGCTTATCGGCCCCGAGATTCTTGATGGGGTACTCTCCGAATTGAAGCTGGGATGATCGAGTATCGGGAATCGCCATGGATATAGCCGAAATCCGCAAAAAAGCCAAAGCCGGTCGCGACGCCGGCGTTGCTGCCGCTGCTGCTCCCCTCGCGCCGCAACCTCCGCCACCCATCGTCGAGGCGAAGACCGGCGTGGCGCCGCAAGTCCTGCCGGCCGCGCCTGCCGTCGTGGCCGCCCCGGTCGTGCCGGCGCCAGCGGTCATCGAGATGGTCGCGGCAGCGACGATCACCGGATCTGGGGCGATGCCGGCCAGTTCTCCCGTCGACCCGCTCGATGCCCTGTTCAACTGGAATCCGGAGTTCTCCCTGGCGACGGAAGCGGGGTATCAGCAGGGACTGGAACATCGCGACGAGGAAGATGCTCGCCGCTGGCTGACTTTTTCCCTCGGCACCGAGGATTACGCCCTCGACATCACCCGTATCCGGGAAATCATCAAGCCGCGAGAGATCACGGAAATCCCCCGGGTCCCCGATTTTCTCCTCGGGATCATTTCCCTGCGTGGTTCCATCATCCCGGTCTTTGATTTGCGCAATCGGCTCAAGCTGGGCAAGGGGGTCATCACCCCGGAGTCACGCATCATCGTCTGTCATCAGGGGCAGCGGGGGGCCGGATTGCTGGTCGATCGGATTTCACAAGTTGTAACTCTTCCCGCGGGCAGGATTGAACCACCTCCCGCCATCCTCTCCGGGATCGATCGGGATCTGGTGGAAGGAGTCGGTCGCCACCAGGGGAAGATGATGATACTGTTGCAGTTGGCGAGTGTTCTGGATGCAGAACTAACCTGACGCCTGTGAAAGGAGCGGCATATGTCCAAGAAGAAAATACTGATCGTTGAGGACGAAGAAAGCTTGTTGAAGCTGGAAAGTATCCTTTTAACGTCCAAAGGTTACGAGGTGCGTGGGGTTCCCAACGGTTTGGCGGCCCTCGAGGCTTTGAAGGAGGAGAAGCCGGATCTGATCCTCCTGGACATCATGCTCCCCGAAATTGACGGGTTTGAGGTTTGCCGACGGATAAAAAGTGACCCGGATAGCAAGCATATCCCGATTATCATGCTGACCGCCAAAAAGAGTCGGGAGGACATGGCCCGGGGTGAACAGGTCGGCGCCGACTGGTACATCACCAAACCCTTCAAGTCGGCCATGGTCATCGAAACGATTCAGCGGTTTCTCGCCAAATGAAGAGCAATCTGAGCCGGGAGCAAGTGGCGGCGACGGAATCCGGAACGATGCGCCAGGAGATACAACTCGCCTGTTTCAGGGTCGGAGAGGCCATGTATGCCCTCGATATCCTGCGGATCAAGGAGATCATCCGGCCGCAGAAACCGACCCGGGTGCCCCGGGCTCCTGATTTTGTCGAAGGAGTGATCAATTTGCGGGGCGCGGTGATCCCCATCATCGATCTGCGCAAGCGTTTTGAACTGAATGCAGCGGAAAACGATCGCCGGGCCCGGGTGATAATTTGTTCTCTGTCCGGGAAAATCCTCGGCCTGATGGTCGATGAGGTCGCCGAGGTCCGGCGTTATGGCCGCCAGGAAATCCAACCAACTCCGCAGTATCTCAAAGGGCGGGGCGCCGAGTTTTTTCATGGGGTTTGCCGGCGCGATGACGACCTGATCATGGTGATCGATCTCGAACGTATTCTGACTTCCGGCGAAAGAATGGATCTCGACCAGATTGCCCGGATGCAGCAGGAAGAAGGACCGGGCGGTTGAGCTATTTGTCCGGGTTCGTTGCCATTATCACGATTTCACGAGGTCAGGCATGATTTTCAGCTGTCCCGTCTGCGCGGCGCGCGTCCGCCTGGATCCTTCCCGGCATGCCGGGAAAAGGATCAAGCTGCGCTGCAGCAAGTGTGCGGAGGTGTTTCAGGTCGAGGTGCCGGCGGCTCCGGCTGCAGTTCCCGAACCCGGTCTGCCGCCGGCGATGGCCGCCGTCACAGGCTCAGGCGAGCCTCCTGCGGCTGGGGCGGGGACGTTGAAAGTTCTGGTCGCCCATGGTGATCATGCCCTGTGCCGGACGATCAGCGGCGTCCTTTCCCGACATGCCGATATCGCTCTGACTCTCTGTCACAGTGGCCACGAGGCCCTCGGCGTCATGGAGCAAACGGTACCGGCGGTGGCGGTGGTCGATGTCGCCCTGCCCGGTCTTTTTGCCTTCGAGCTGGTGGAAAAGGTGCGCCGGCGGGCCGGGCTCGATCAGGTCAAGCTGATCCTGCTCAGCTCCGTCTACAATAAAATGGCCTACAAGCGGACCCCTTCGTCCCTTTACGGGGCCGATGATTATATCGAAAAGCACCATATCGCCTTTGATCTGGTTGAAAAAATCCGCCGCCTGGCCCAGAGTCCGGCGGCCCCCCCGCCGACGACCTTTGCGGCACCGCCAGCTCCCGTGGAAATCGAACTTGCCGGCAAGAGCCCGGCCGAAGTCGAGGAGTTGACGCGAATCAAGGACGTCAATGCCCGGATTCAGTCCGACGAGCTGACGGAGTACGCCGCCACCGGTACCGATGAGGCCATGGAAAAGGCCTTGCGTCTGGCCCGTATTATCGTTTCCGATATTGCTCTCTATAATCAGGATCGGGTGGAGGAGGGGGTCCGCAATGGGACCTTTTTCGTTTTGCTCGAAGGCGAAATCAATGAGGGACGCCGGCTGTTTTCCGGGCGGGTGGCGGCAGACGTCCCCCATCGGGAGCAGATGCTGGAACATGCTTTCAATAACTTCATCGAGCGCCGCCGGCGCGAACTCAAGCTTTAGCAACGGGGTCAGGGTGTCGTGAACGAACCGATCATGATCGACCAGATGCTTGCCGCCGCAGACGAAGAAGTTCGCCTGCTCGGCCTGAAGACTCTCGCCCGGGATGGAGCGGAAGCCCGTCTTGACGCCGTCTTTCGCGCTCTCGGTGATGTCAGTTGGCGCGTTCGCAAAGAGGCCGTCGACATCTTCCTCTCTTTGCCGGTGACGACCCAGTTGGCCGGCGAAGTCATCGAACTCCTCCACTCCGAGGACAACGCCGGCCTGCGTAACGCGGCGGTGGAAATTCTCGTGGCGCAGGGCCGCGCCGCCGTCCCCTACCTGGTGGAAGAACTGCACTGCAGCGACCATGACGTGCGGAAATTCGTTCTCGATATCCTCGGTGAAATCGGCGATGACTCGGCGACGGCGGCGATGGTGGCGACCTTGGCCGATCCCGACGGCAATGTCCGCGCCGCGGCCGCCGAGAACCTCGGCAAGTTGCGCAGCGCCGCCGCCGTGCCCGCATTGCTCGATGCCCTGGACGGCCCGGATCTGCTGCAACGCTTCACCATTCTCGAAGCCCTCGGGCAGATCGGGGTCAAGGTGCCTTCCCTGCGGCTCTTGCCGCTGAATCAGAATCGCCTGTTACGCAAGGCCCTCTTTGATTGTCTGGGTAAGATCGGCGATGAGGATGCCATTCCCATCCTCACGGCCGGGTTGCGCGACGACATGCGCAATGCCCGTGAGGCCGCGGCGATGGCCTTGTCGCGGCTTTGCCCGCACTTCGAGGCACGGATTCGCAAGACGGTTGCTGCCCTGGGTGGCACCGCCGAAGTCATGGTTCTGGCCGAACTCCTCGACAGTCACGATCCCGCCGTCCGCCAATCGGCCGTGCGCCTGATCGGCTGGTCTGGTGATGTGCGCCTGGCCAGTCGTCTGCTGGATTTGCTCGATCACGAAGAACTGCGTCAGGAGGCCGCCGCCGGGTTGGTCGGTTTCGGTCCGGAAGCGGCAAAAACCCTTATGACCTTGTGGCCGGAGGCGAGCCAGCGCATGCGGGCTTACATGGCCTACATTTTTGCCGAGACCGGCTGCGTGGCCGCCATCGGCCTCCTCCAGTCGGCCCTGGCCGCGTCCGACAGCGAACTGCGGATGACGGCGCTGCAGGCACTGGGCCGGTTGGGTGGAGTGGAACAATTGCCGACTCTGGCCCAGCTGCTCAACGATGAAGTGTCCGAAGTCGGCGAAGCGGCGGTGCAGGCCATCTGCCATCTTGGCGAGCGTTTTCGCGAGCAGGCGGTGGCCGCCCTGGCGCCCCAGCTGGTCGCCGAGGACCCCGCCGTGCGCATGCGTATTGTCCAGATTCTTTCCCGTCTCGGCGGGGCCGGGATCGAGCATTACCTGGCTTTTGCCCTCAAGGACGAGTCGGCCCTGGTTCGTCGGGCCGCGGTCAGGGCCTGTGAAGGCCAATCCGGGGAAAGCCAGATCCAGTCCCTGATGCTCGCCTTGACCGACGAGGATAACGAGGTGCGACGCCTGGCGGCAGAGGCCCTGGGTGCCAGTGGCAATCCGCAGGTGATGCGTCCCCTCGAACTGGCCCTGCGCGATGAAGATATCTGGGTCAGAAGTGCCGCGGTCCGCGCCCTTGGCCGGGTGGGCCGGGGCGATGCCGTGAACGTCATCGAGGGGGCCTTGCACGACCCCGTCGGCCTGGTCGTGATCGCGGCCCTGGAAACCCTGGAGGAAGTCGCCGGAGATCGCGCCGCGACGCGGATGGTTGAGCTCCTCGGGCATGACGACGAAGAAGTCGTCAGCGCCGCCTTGCAGCTCCTCTCCCGTTCCGGGCAGATGGACTGGATCGAAGGGGTCGCCGAGGGGCTGCTGAATCATCACCACTGGGAGGTCAGGACTGCTTTCGCCAGAATTTTCGCCGAAGCGCGCGGCGCCGCGTGCCGGGGCCAGCTGGAAGAGCGTTTGCTGGTCGAGGGGGAAGAACTGGTCAGGCAGCAGCTCCGTGACCTCCTCATGTGGTTGCAGGAACTATAAGGGTTAAGAACTCTCGATGCTCTTTTTCCCCCCTGACATTGCCATGAACGATGAGGAATTCCGCCTGCTGCGGGATTTCGTCTATCAACATTGCGGCCTCCATTTCAACGAGGATTCACGCTACCTGCTGGAAAAGCGCCTCAACAAGCGACTCGCCCACCATCAGCTGAAGAGCTTCAAGGATTACTACTATCTGCTGCGCTACAACCCGAACAAGGAGCACGAACTCAACGAAGTGGTTGATGCCCTGACCACCAACGAGACCTATTTCTTCCGCGAGGAGTTTCAGCTCAAGACCTTTACCCAGGAGATTCTTCCCGAAATTCGCAAGCGCAAGGAGAGTCAGGGGGAGCGCCGGCTGCGGATCTGGAGCGCCGGCTGCTCCACCGGGGAGGAACCATACACCATCGCCATGCTCATGCTGGAGCTCCCCTTTCTACAGAACTGGCAGATCGACATCATCGGCACCGATATCAGCCAGAAGGTGTTGCAGGTCGCCCGCAAAGGCGTTTATGGCAATTCCTCCTTCCGTTCCACCGACCCGGTCTATCAACAGCGCTACTTCACCGAGGTCGATGGCAAATTTCGTATCGCCGACAAAGTCAAGAACCTTGTCACCATCAGTCACCTCAATCTCTTCGATGCTCCCCGGGTCGCTCTCCTCGGCAAGATGGACATCGTCTTCTGTCGCAATGTCATCATCTATTTCGATCCCGCCGGCAAGAAGCGCGTCGTCGAAAGCTTTTACCAGCGGCTCCAGCCGGAAGGTTTTCTCCTCCTCGGTCATTCCGAGTCGCTCATGAATATCACCAATGCCTTTGCCCTGCGCCACTTCGCCCACGATATGGTTTATCAGCGCCCGGTCATGCTCGCTCCCCCCGGAGGTGCCCCATGACGGATAAGGTCAGGGTTCTGGTGGTTGACGACTCCGCCTACAATCGTCGGACCATCATCAAGATGCTGGAGTCGATCCCCGGCGTCGAGGTGGTCGGCTATGCCTGCGACGGCGAGGAAGCCCTGCGCAAGGTCTTTGACCTCAGCCCCGATCTGGTCACCCTCGATCTGGAAATGCCGCGCATGGATGGGTTCACCTTCCTGCGCATCGTCATGAACAGCAAACCGACCCCGGTGATTGTCGTTTCCGCCCGCTCCGAGGATCAGAACGTCTTTCGGGCTCTCGACTTCGGTGCCGTGGAGTTTGTCGCCAAACCCTCGGCGCGCATCTCTCCCGAACTCTTCGATATCCGCGATGACCTTGTGCGCAAGGTGCGGGAGATTGCCCATACCGACATGAAGAAGGTGCTGCGGCGGGCAGCGGCTTTGTCGCCGGCCGTTTCCCTGACCCGACCGTTATCGGCCAGCGGCATGCAGACCCAGATGCAGGTGGTGATCGCCGCTTCGACGGGGGGGCCGCCGGCCCTGCAGACGATCTTCTCCGCCATCCGCGAACCTCTCCCCATCGGTTTTGCCATCGCCCAGCACATGCCCCCCGGCTTTACCCGGGCTTTCGCCGAGCGTCTGGGCAAAGCCTCGGCCCTCGAGATCCGCGAAGCGGCCACGGGCGATGTCATGGCCCCCGGACTGGTGCTGGTCGCGCCCGGTGGCAGGAACCTCACCTTCCGCCGACGCGGGGGGGAGGTCCTGGTGGACGTCACTCCGCCCGAGAACGACCAGCGCTATGTCCCTTCGGCCGACATCCTCTTTACCTCGGCGGCCGCGACCTTTGGCGACAAGCTGGTCGGGGTGGTGTTGACCGGCATGGGCAACGATGGCGCGCGGGGGGTCGTGAACGTCAAGCAGAACGGCGGGCGGATCATTGCCGAGGCCGAGGAAAGCAGTGTCGTCTTCGGCATGCCCAAGGAAGCGATTGCCACCGGCAAAGTCGATCGGGTCGTGCCGCTCCCCCTGGTTTGTGGCGAGATTATGCGGGCGTGTGGTTACTGACGGGTGCAAGGTGGGGCGGGCAGAGCGACCGCGGCCCTTTGGAGCGTGATAAACGGGATGTTCATTTGTGCCGAATGCTGGTAGGATGGCCCGGTTTACGCTGCGATGATTCATGCAAGGAGAGATGAGGCGATGACCGAGCGGGAAGAGGACAAACTGGCGGGCAAGAAGGCCGAGGAATTCCTCCAGGTATTCAAGAAGGGGGCGGAATTCACCCAGGATTTGCTCAAGGAGAATGAGCGGCTGCGTTACCGGCTGCTGCAACTCGAGGAAGGGGTCCGCGGCGAGTCCGGCGGTGCTGAGGATAGCGAGACGGTGCGCATGCGTTTGCGCATCGAGGAACTCGAGCGGCAGAAGGACGAAATTCTCGGACGGATCAAGCAGGTCGAGGCGGAAAACCACGATTTCGCCAACCGCTATATCGACATCGAGAATGAAAACAACATGCTGGCGAATCTCTACATCGCCTCCTATCAGCTCCATTCGACCCTCGATTTTCGCGAGGTGCTGCAGGTCATCACCGAGATCGTCATCAACCTCATCGGCGCCGAAGAGTTCGCCATCATGCTTCTCGATGAGAAGACCAACAAGTTGCAGGCGGTGGTGGCCGAGGGGCTCGACCAGCGGGAAATCCCTTCCGTGGGGATCGGTGACGGGATCATCGGCCAGATGGCCAAGACCGGAGAAAACTACTTTATCGACGATATGGAAGGGTATGTCCGCGACTTCGGCCATCCCCTGGTCTGCATCCCCCTGAAGATCAAGGAACATGTCATCGGGGTCATTGTTATCTACAAATTGCTGGTCCAGAAGAGTCGGTTTGCCGAGGTCGATTTCGAACTCTTTACCCTCCTCGCCGGGCATGCGGCAACCGCCATCTTCTCATCCAAACTGTATTCGGAATCCGAGCGCAAGCTCTCGACCATTCAGGGCTTCCTCGATCTGCTGACCAAATAGTTTCCGGAGGCGTTCTCATGTCGACCTATAAAATTCTCATTGTTGAAGATTCCCCGACCATGCGCCAGCTCATTGTCTTTGCGCTGAAACGGATTCGCGGGCTCACCATCGTCGAGGCCAACGACGGGGTCGACGGACTGAAGAAGCTTTCGGCCGATCGTTTCGACCTTATCCTCACCGATATCAACATGCCGATCATGGACGGGCTCAAGCTGGTCAGCCTGGTCCGCAACGATCCCAATTACAAAGCGGTGCCGATCGTCATCATCACCACCGAAGGGGCCAGCGAGGACCGTGAACGCGCCCTGGCCCTTGGCGCCAACGACTATATTACCAAGCCGATTCAGACCACGCAGATCCTCGATGTCGCCAAGCGCCTGCTCAATATCACCATCTAACGCCGCCCGGGGCCCCGCGGGGTTGACAATTAACCCGGAAGATGTGTATATAGGCGCGGTTCGCTTGTGATCGGTCCCATCAATGTTGCGGCAGGAGGCAAGTTTTGAGTAAAGAGGAAGCCATTGAAGTCGAAGGTTCGGTCATCGAGCCACTCCCCAACGCCATGTTTCGCGTCAAGCTCGACAATGGTCACGTTGTTCTTGCCCATATCTCCGGCAAGATGCGCAAATTTTACATCCGGATTCTGCCGGGTGACCGGGTAACGGTTGAGCTGTCGCCTTATGACCTGACCCGGGGACGCATTACCTATCGCGAGAAATAGTTCTCCTGCCCTTGTGTTGCCGCTGCTGCCGGAAGATTCGTCTTGCCGGCCGAGCGGGTGGGGCTCCTCTCCGCAATTACTTACCGGCGTCCGCCGGTTTTCCTGTTTTTACTCATTGCCGTCCGGATGGTGGAGGTTGAAGCGTCATGCACGAGCGTTATAGCCCCGGTGAGATCGAGAGCAAGTGGCAGCGGACCTGGGCAGAGGGCAAGTCCTTCCAGGTCGACGAGTCCTCGGCCAAACCCAAGTACTACCTGCTGGAAATGTTCCCCTACCCCTCGGGGCGGATTCACATGGGGCATGTGCGCAACTATTCCATCGGCGATGTCGTCGCCCGCTTCAAACGGTTGCAGGGGTACAATGTGCTCCACCCCATGGGTTGGGACGCCTTCGGCATGCCGGCGGAAAACGCGGCGATCCAGCATGGCGTCCATCCGGCCAAATGGACCTACGAAAACATCGACTACATGCGCGTCCAGCTGAAAAAGATGGGGCTCTCCTACGACTGGAGCCGCGAGCTGGCGACCTGCGATCGCCCCTATTACCGCTGGGAGCAGCTGATCTTTCTCAAGATGTTCGAGCGCGGGCTGGCCTACAAGAAGAGCTCCTTCGTCAACTGGTGTCCCTCCTGCCAGACCGTCCTTGCCAATGAACAGGTTGAGGATGGCAGTTGCTGGCGCTGCGACAGTTCGGTCGAGCAGAAAGAGCTGGAACAGTGGTTTTTCAAGATCACCGATTATGCCCAGGAACTCCTCGACGGGACCAACCAGCTCCCCGGCTGGCCGGAGACGGTTCTGACCATGCAACGCAACTGGATCGGCCGCAGCACCGGCTGTGAAATCGATTTCATGGTCGAAGGCTCACCGCAACCGTTGCGGGTCTTTACCACGCGTCAGGATACTCTCTTCGGCGCCACCTTCATGAGCCTGGCGCCGGAACACCCCCGGGCCCTGGAGCTGACCACGGCCGAGCGCCGCAGCGAGGTCGAGGCCTTTATCGCCAAGGTTCGCCGCCAGGAGAAGGTGCGCCGCACCAGCGACGAGACCGAGAAGGAAGGGGTCTTCACCGGCGCCTACTGCCGCAACCCGGTGACCGGCGGGCGCATGCCGATCTATCTGGGGAACTTTGTCCTCATGGATTACGGTACCGGCGCGGTCATGGCGGTGCCGACCCACGACCAGCGCGATTTCGAATTCGCCCGCAAGTACAATTTGCCGTTGGTGGTCGTCATCCAGCCTGAGGGCGAGCCCCTTGATCCGGCGACGATGTCGGCCGCCTGGACCGGTCCCGGCACCATGGTCCATTCCGCCCCCTTCGATGGCATCTCCAACGAGGCGGCCAAGGAGGCCATCGCCGACCATCTCGCCACCCTCGGCGTCGGCAAGAAGACGGTCAACTTCCGCCTGCGCGACTGGGGGGTTTCCCGCCAGCGCTACTGGGGGACCCCGATCCCCATCATCTACTGCCCCCACTGCGGCACCGTGCCGGTCCCTGAAAGTGACCTGCCGGTGGTCCTGCCGACCGACGTCGCCTTCACCGGCGAGGGGGGGAGCCCCCTGGCCAAAAGCACCTCCTTCGTCGAGGTGGCCTGCCCCCGCTGCGGCGTCGCGGCCCGGCGGGAAACCGATACCTTCGACACCTTCGTCGAGAGTTCCTGGTACTTTGCCCGCTATGCCTCGCCCGGTTTCGTCGAGGGTCCGGTCGATCGTAAAGCGGCCGAGTACTGGCTCCCCGTCGACCAGTATATTGGCGGGGTCGAACACGCCGTCATGCATCTGCTCTACGCCCGCTTTTTTACCAAGGTCATGCGCGATCTCGGCCTGATGCAGGTCGATGAACCCTTTACCAACCTGCTGACCCAGGGGATGGTCTGCATGGAGACCAAGAGCTGCCCCACCCATGGCTGGCTCTATCCCGAGGAGGTGCTTGACGGCAACTGCAGCAAATGCGGCACGGCGGCGCACTCCGGGCGCAACGAAAAGATGAGCAAGTCGAAGAAGAACGTCGTCGACCCCGATCATCTCATCACCCAGTTCGGTGCCGACACCGCCCGCCTCTTCTCCCTTTTCGCCGCGCCGCCGGAGAAACATCTGGAGTGGAACGAACAGGGGGTCGAGGGCTGTTATCGTTTCCTCCACCGGGTCTGGCGGGGAGTCCACGACAACCTCCCCCTCATCGCCGCGGCGCCGATTCCCGCCGCGACCGACGGGGAAGGGCGGGTCCTGCGCCGGCTCATCCATCGCACCATCAAGAAGGTGACGGAGGATATCGACGGGCGTTTCCACTTCAATACCGCCATTGCCGCGGTCATGGAACTCCTCAACGCCATTTATGCCTTCGAGGCCAAGGCCGCCCACCCCGGCGTGCTGCGGGAAGCCCTCGAAACGGCGGTGCGTCTCCTCGCCCCCTTCGTCCCCCATCTGTCCGAGGAGTTGTGGCTGCACCTCGGACACCACGACGGTCTCGAAGCCGGCGGTTGGCCGCAATGGCAGGCCGAGGCTCTCCTCGAAGATGAAAAGACCATCGTCGTCCAGGTCAATGGCAAGATGCGCGGGAAGATTACCGTCGCCGCCGATGCCGCCGATGCCGAAGTGCAGGCAGCCGCCCTGGCCGAAAGCAACGTCGCCCGTTTTCTCGAAGGTCAGACGGTGCGCAAGGTCATCGTCATCCCCGGCCGTCTGGTCAACGTGGTCGCCTCCTGATGCGGCGCAGCGGGGTCCCCCTCCTTCTCGTCGCGACTCTCCTGCTGGTCGCCGCCTGCGGCTACCGGCCGGAGGGGACCCTCCCGCCCGTCGCCGGCAGACCCGCCACCCTCTTTGTCGAGCTGGCGAAGAACCGCACCGGGCGTGCCTTTATCGAAAATGAGCTGACCAATCGCATCGTCGAGCGCTTTGCCCGCGGCGGCCGCTATCGCCTCGACGAGGAGCGGCCCACGGCGGCGCTGGTCCTCACTCCCGAGGTTGCCGGCTACACTGCCGTGGCGTCGGCTTACAGCCAGACCGATCAAATCCTGCTCTATCGCGCGACCATGACCCTGGCGGCGACTCTGGTGCAGGGGGAAGACGGGCGCATCGTCTGGAAGGGGACCCTGACCGAGAGTGTCGAATTCGCCGCCAGCTCCGACCGGGCGCAACAGCAGACCAATGAAAATGTCGCCGTCTCCGGGCTGACCGTGCGTCTCGCCGACGATCTCTATGCCCGGGTTGCCGAAAACTTTTAGAGCGTCAAGGACGCGGTGCTGGTATGAACCCTGCCGAGTTGACCAGAGCCATAGATCAGGGGCGCATCCCCCCCGTCCTATTTCTCTACGGTGAAGAGACCTTCACCCTCGAACGGACCCTGGGCCGTCTCTGTCGTACGGTCGTCGCCGATGAGGCGCGCGATTTCAACTTCGATCTCTTCCACGGGCGCGAGTGCCGGGCCCAGGCGATTCTCGATGCCGCCCGCACCTTTCCGGTCTTTGCCCCCCGTCGTCTCATCCTGATCAAGGATGCCCATCTCCTCCCGGCTGCGGAAGGAGATGAACTCCTCCCCTATGTCAAGGCGCCGCTGGCGGAGACGGTGGTTGTCTTCGTCGGCGACAAGATCGACCAGCGCAAGAAGTTTTTTCTCGAGCTGAAGAAGCACGGTGAGCTGGTAGAGTTCAAGAAGCTCTACGACAACCAGATCCCGGCCTTTGTCCAGCAGATGAGCAAGGAACTCGGCAAGAGTCTGACCGAGGATGGCCTCGCCCTCTTCTGCCGTCGCGTCGGCAACAACCTGCAGGAAGTGCATGGCGAGTTGGTCAAGCTCGCCGCCTATCTCGGCAGCGAAGACCTGGCCGATGCCTCGCATGTCGCCGCCGTCGTCTCCGATACCCGGGTCGAAAGCGTCTTCGAGCTGACCGACGCCCTCGGCCATCGCGACTGCGACAAGGCCCTGCGCATTCTCGGCCGCCTCCTCGACGACGGGACGGTGCCCCTGGTCATTCTTACCATGATGGCGCGGCACTTTCGCCAGCTGTGGAAGTTGCGCGAGCTCCTCGACCAGGGGACCAAGCGCGGCGACATTCCCCGCCTTCTCGGTATCAATCCCTATTTCCTCGATGGTCTCCTCGCCCAGGCTCGCAGTTTTACCCCGACCCAGGGACGGAAAATCTTCGAACTGATGCTGGGGGTCGATCTCGCCCTCAAATCGAGCGGTGCCCATGGCGGGGTCTTGCTCGAGACACTGGTTCTGCACATCGGGCGTGAGCCGGCGGCATAAAAAAGGGGCCGCAAGCGGCCCCTTTTTTCGTTTCTCTGGCTGCGGCCTTAAAGAGGCCGCAAAGAGTTATTTCATGGCGTGGACCAGTTTGCTGAGGCGGCTGATCTTGCGGCTGGCGGTGGCCTTATGGATGACCCCTTTGCTGGCGGCCTTGTCGATGAAGGGGACGGCGCGCTCCAGGGCAACCTTGGCGGCATCGCTGTCGCCTTCGGAGACGGCGGAGCGGACCTGTTTGACGTAGGTGCGCATGGTCGAGCGGATATGGGTGTTGCGCGCATTGCGAATGGCACTCTGACGATTGCGCTTGATTGCTGACTTGTGATTGGCCAAGGGGTGGTCCTCCATGAAGGGGATATGTTTACGACTGCGGACTAGATATGCATGATGTTGCATTCTTATAACACCGGCGCTTGGCTGCCGTCAAGTTAAAAATCCTCCAATGAACAACAGAAAAGCTTCTATAAACAGATGTTTATGGATATAACATACCGTATTAACAAAAAATAATCCGCGAATAGTCGTGGGCGGCCGCAAAACGCGGCCGGGGAGGTGACGATGGCAGGACTGGCGCTGGCGACAGCGTATTGGTTGGTACAAACTCCCGTCGGCGTCGTCGGCCTGGCGGCTTCGGCGACCGGTCTGGTCGCGGTAAAGATGGGGGGAGCCGCAGTGGTACGGGGAGAGTTGGGGCGCCGCGCCCCGCAGGCTCGGGAGGAGTTGACCCCGCTCCTGGCGGCAGCGGCGGCGCAGGTGACGGCCTACTTTGCCGGCGCCGGGCGGCACTTTGACCTCCCCTGTGATCTGCCCGGACTTTCCCCCTTCAGTCACCGCGTGCTCGCCGCCCTGGCCCAGGTCCCCTATGCTGTTACCGTCAGTTACGGCGAGTTGGCCCTGGCTGCCGGCCATCCCGGCGCCGCCCGCGCCGTCGGCGCGGTCATGGCCCACAATCCGTTACCGTTGATCCTTCCCTGTCACCGTGTCGTGGGCAAGAACGGGGCGCTGAGCGGTTATTCGGGGGGAGAAGGAGTGGCTACCAAGGCCTGGCTCCTCGACTTCGAGGCGCGCCAGGCGCAGAAATAAAAAAGCGGCGGGGCCATGATGGCACCGCCGCTGCTGCTTACATGCGGGAGGAACGGGGTTAACCCTGGTCGCCGTCGTCGGCAGATTTCTTCGGCCGCCGTGGCCGCTTGACCGGAGTCGCCACCGCTGTGCCGACCGGGCTGACCTCCGGGGCCGCGGCAGCGCTTGTGGACCGTCGGCGGGATTTGGCCGCAATCGGCGCAGCAGCCGGGGTCCCAACGGCGGCCGGCATGGCGGCTGCCGCCGGTTTCCTGGTACGGCGCGGTTTGGCCGCGGGCTCGATATTCTCTGGGGGCGCTGCCACGACCTCCGCCTTCTTGGCGCGCCGCCCTTTCGTCGCCGCCAAAGCGGTTGCGGGCGCAACGGGTGCCGGATCCGGGGCGTGCTCGGCGGCAGCCGGGGGCTGCGCGCTCGCGCCGCTGCCTCCCTTCTTCTTGCGCCGCCGCCGGCGTTTCTTGCGGGCGCCGTCGCTCGCCGCCGTTGCCTCGCCTTCGGTGAACGCGAGCGAGGCTGCGGCCATAGGCGGGGCTGGAGCCTCGCTGCTGCTGTCGTCCGCAGGTGCAGTCGCGCCTTCTTCACCGCCGCCACTCCCCTTCTTCTTGCGCCGACGGCGTTTGCGTTTGCGCTTCTCGGCGCCGGCGGCACTGTCGTCCCCCGCGCCTTCGCCCTGCGGGGTTACGCTCTCTTCGTGGTCAGGGATGAAGGCACTGGCGGCGGTCTCAGCCGCAGCGGCGGGCTCGAAACTGCCGCTCTCCGCTGGCGCACCTGTTTCCTCGCCACCACCGGCCCCCTTCTTCTTGCGCCGGCGCTTGGCCTTCTTCTTCTCGCCGCCCTCCCCCTCGTCCGCGGCGCTTGCGGCAACCGGTGCCGGCGGCGCTGCCGGGGCGGGAGCTTTGGGGGTGAGATCGACCGGGGTCGAGGCGTAGTCGGAGAGATCGACCCCGGCGGTGACCGGCGGCAGGTAGAGCTCGTCCTCCTGTTCGCGCTTGTGGAAAGTCAGTTCGGTGGTACCGGCGACGAAGTCGGGGCGGCCGTGGATGTTGATCTCCAGCTGGTAGCGCTCTTCCATCTCCACCAGTTCGTGACGCTTGCTGTTGAGGAGATAGGTGGCGACGTCGAGGGGGACTTCCCCTTCGACCCGGCCCATGGGGCCCTTGGCCACCCCGGCCTGGAGCTTGCGCAGAAAGGCGACGGCCTGGGCTTCGACGCTCTTGACCCGGCCGCTGCCGGCGCAGTGGGGGCAGGGGAGGAAGGTCCCTTCGGCGAGGGCGTCCTTGATCCGCTGGCGGGTCATCTCGAGCAGGCCGAATTGGCTGATCTTGCCGAGGGTGACCTTGGCTTTGTCGTTCTTGAGGGCTTCCTTGAGGCCCTTCTCGACCTCGCGGCCGTGCTTGCGGTCGCGCATGTCGATGAAGTCGATGACGATGAGGCCGCCGAGGTCGCGCAGTCGCAGCTGCCGCGCCGCTTCCTCCGCCGCTTCGAGGTTGGTCTTGTAGGCGGTCGCCTCGATTCCCTGTTCTCCGGCCATCTTGCCGGAGTTGACGTCGATGGCGACGAGGGCCTCGGTGCGGTCGATGACGATGGAGCCCCCCGAGGGGAGGGGGACCTTGTTCTTGGAGATGGTTTCGATCTGTTCCTCGATCTGGTAGCGCGAGAAGATCGGGCGCTTCTCTTGATGCAGCTTGACCAGCTTGACGCACTCCGGCATGACCTGCTGGAAGAACTCTTTCGCCTCGGCCAGGACCTTGGGGTCGTCGACCAGGACTTCGTCGATGTCGGGGGAGAAGTAGTCGCGGATGGAGCGGATGACCAGGTTCGATTCCTTGTAGATCAGGGCCGGGGCCTTGACCTGCTGGCCGTGGCTGACGATGTTGTTGTAGACCCGCACCAGGTAGTCGAAGTCGCGCTTGAGCTCCTCGCTGCTCTGGTCGATGCCGGCGGTGCGAACGATGTAGCCCATATTGTCGGGGAGATTGAGGGCGTTCATCGTCCCTTTGAGCTTCTTGCGCACCGACTCCTCTTCTATCTTGCGCGAGACCCCCTTGCTGTCGCTCTCCGGCATCAGCACCATGTAGCGGCCGGCGAGGGAGAGGAAGGTGGTCAGCGCCGCCCCCTTGGTCCCGCGCTCCCCCTTGACGATCTGCACCAGGATCTCCTGGCCGCGGCGGAGGACGTCGCCGATGCGCTGGCGCCCCCTGCGCTCGTCGTCGCTCCCCGCCCCCTTGCCGAAGAAGCTGGGGTGGAGTTCGCCGAGCTGGAGGAAGCCGAGGCGCTGACCGCCGTAATCGACAAAGGCGGCCTGCAGTCCCGATTCCACCCGGACCACGGTCGCCTTGTAGATATTGCCTTTGGTCTGTTCGCGTCCGACGACTTCGATGTCGAGTTCGGTGAGAATCCCGTCCTCGACGATGGCCACCCGGTTTTCTTCGGGATGGGTGGCGTTGATCAACATTTTTCTGGCCATGAAACTCTCTCCGGCCCAGCTTTTTGGAGCTGCGCCTCGAATGGGGTGGTGCGGGCAAGCCCGCGGGCGCGCCCAACCGACAGACCCGGCGCCACGGGAGTGCTCCCGGCGGCCGGCGGATTGGGTGTGCAACATCTCGTCTTGTCTCTATCGCCAGGGCCAAAGCTTGCGCCCGGTGCGTGCGGCAATGTACCTGCGAGCATTGAAAACCGACACATCATAGCAGAATTAAAGGTCTTTGGGATAATTATTAAAAAAAATGACGAGCTGCGGCGCGGGTGCGGGGGAGAAGCGGCCGGCCCCAGCGCCTCCCTGGGTCGGGGGCGAGAGGGGCAAACGCCGAATATGGCGTTGAATTCCCGGCAACATCCGCGTAAGATTCGGACTTCATCTGGTGGAGGCAACGTGAGTTTGGGGAGGGAGAGGAGCGTGAACATAAGTGCGCGGAGGATCGGCTTGATCGTGGTCCAGATCATGGCCGTCATGGTCGGCCTGTACCTGGCCCGGCTCTACAACTACCTCCTCTTCCACACCCTGGTCGAGCTCTTCGCCGTGCTGGTCGCGGGGGGCATCTTCGTCATCGCCTGGAACGCCCGTCGCTTCATGGCCAACAACTACCTCCTCTTCGTCGGCATCGCCTCCCTCTTTGTCGGCGTGGTCGACCTTCTCCATGCCCTCGCCTACAAGGGGATGGCGATCTTTCCCGGCGATGACGCCAACCTCGCGACCCAACTCTGGATCGGCGCCCGTTATCTGCAGGCTTCCGCCCTCCTCGTCGCGCCCTTTTTCCTCAAGCGCACGCTCCAGCCGCGGCTCACCGTCGGCATCTATCTCGGCGTCGTCGTCCTGTTGCTGAGCGCTATTTTCGCCGGCGCCTTCCCCGTCTGCTTCGTCGAGGGAAGCGGCCTCACCCCGTTCAAGAAGGGGAGCGAGTACCTCATCGTCCTCTTCCTCGGCGGCGCCCTGGTCGGCCTGCGCCGCGCGGCGGCCGCCTTCGACCGCGCGGTGGTCACCCTCCTTGCCGCCGGCATCGGCCTCTTCATCGCCGCCGAACTCGCCTTCACCCTCTACACCGATGTCTACGGCATCGCCAACCTGGCCGGACATTTCCTCAAGTTCGCCGGCTTTTTCCTCGTCTACAAGGCGATCATCGAGACCGCCCTGACCCGCCCCTACGACCTTCTCTTCCGCGAGCTGAAGGCGAAACAAGAGGAGATCGAAACCCTCAACGCCGATCTCGCCGCCCGCGCCGACGAGCTCGAGGAAGCCAACTGCGAGCTGGAGGCGACCCTTGCCGATCTCGAATCCGCCAATCTCGAGCTGGAAGCGACCAACCGTGAGCTGGAATCCGCCAATCTCGAACTGGAGGCGTTCAATTACACCGTCTCCCACGATCTGCGCACCCCCCTCACCGGCATCAGCGGTTATTGTCAGCTCCTGACCCTCCCCGGCCTCGCTGTGTCAAACGAAGAGGGGAAAGGGTTCATCTTCCAGATCAGCGCCGCCGCCGAGCGCATGAACCAGATGATCAATTCCCTCCTCGACTTCTCCCGCCTGACTCGCGGCGCACTCCACCGCAGCAGCGTCGATCTCAGCCAGCTGGCCATCGATGTCGCCGCCGAACTGCGGCTGAGCACGCCGGCGCGGCGCGGCGTTTTCACCATCGGCCCCGGGCTGACCGCCGACGGCGATCCCAAATTGCTCCGCGTCGTCCTCGAAAACCTCTTCGGCAATGCCTGGAAGTACAGCGGCAAGCGGGACGAGGCGGTCATCGCCTTCGGCCGGCGCCCGGGCGCGGGGGAAGCGGTCTGGTTCGTCCGCGACAACGGCGCCGGCTTCGACATGACGAAGGCCGCAAAGATGTTCGCCCCCTTCCAGCGCTGTCACCCTGGGGCGGAGTTCTCGGGGAGCGGCATCGGCCTGGCCACGGTCAAGCGCATCGTCGAGCGCCACGGCGGGCGGATCTGGGCGGAAGGGGAGCCGGACAAAGGGGCGA
>Ga0154464_1059_pt1 | contig 32956 bp, 29 predicted proteins | sample RifGroC2_FD_105657 | JGI IMG/M metagenome (GOLD analysis project Ga0154464, IMG submission 105657) | Desulfuromonadales bacterium GWC2_61_20
AGCTTGCCGGCGATGACGTTGAAGGCCCGGGCGATCCCCGAATCGGTGGTGCGGCTGCCAGCTTGCCGGCGATGACGTTGAAGGCCCGGGCGATCCCCGAATCGGTGGTGCGGCTGCCGCGTTCCGAATAGCGCATCTTGTCGGCAACCTCGCCGAGATCGTTGAACATACGCTGGAAGAGGGAGCCAAAGGGTTGGGGAATGACCCGCTCCTTGTTGATGTTGATGACCTTCTCGACCCGCTTGCCGTCGGCGCCGACGAGGACAACCTTGTGTTCCCCCTGCAGCAGACGGGCGAGTTCGTCCTTGTGCTGGCGGTAATAGCCGATGGGGAGTCCGGTGACCAGATTGATCGGGATGAAGCCGCCGACCAGTCGCGCCGCCGCCGTCAAGGCCAGAATCTTGGCGAACTGACTGACGAATTGGGCCTGATCGAGGGTAAAAAAGCGCACGTTGCTCTGGCGCTCGGCAAGCTCGCCGACAAAGAACTCCTTGCCGTCAATCTCGACCTGCAGATGTTCGTCCCCAGCGTTGTCACCGATGAGATTTTCCCGGTACTGCAGCTCCGTCGCCTCGCCGAAGACCGACTTGAAGACCAGCTCACGGCTGCCGTTGGTCGCCTTGGTGAAACCGAAACCGATGTCGATACCGAGAATTTCCACAGATCTCTCCGAATGCCGTCCCCGACGAAAAGAACGTATTTAGTCCACGACCGTCTCGCCGGTAAAGATCTTGCTGATGACCAGACCACTGAGAAGTTTGGGATAAAAATAGGTCGATTTCTGCGGCATCTTTTCCCCGGCGTTGGCGACGTCGCGCACCTCGCTCATACGCGTCGCGTTCATCAGGAAAGCCAGTTGACACTCCCCCTTCTGCACCAGCTCGAAGGGATCGTCAAAACCTTTAACGTACTTGAGGTTGGTCTGTTGCTCCTGGGCCTCCAGGGAGACACTCAAGAGATTCTCAAGAATCAGCCGATGGAGAATGGAAACGTCGAGGGTGCGTAATGCCTTGGGCGCCCGCACATCGAAGAAGCGATTCATCACCGCCTCGTCCTTGAGGGTCAGATAATAGAGGGTCTTGCCGCCGGCGTAGCAAGCAATGGCGTGACCGTTCTTCCCCTTTTCCGCCAGCATTTGTCGGGCCTGGCGACGCTGGGCGGCGTCGTTCGAGTCAATCGGTTGGGCATCAATGGTGAAGTGCTCAGCCAACCCGGCGAGGAGATTCTCCAGTTGAAAATTGGCCAGCCCGTGCAGCAACCGGTGGGTCGGGAAAATGAGCATCCCCTGGTCTTCCATGTTGGCGAAATACATGAGGACGTAGTTGTAGAGCTCGCGGCCGTTGAACCCCGGCTCGGCGGCGCGCCTGAGGTTGCGGTAGTTGAGAGCGGTTTCGTAGCGGTGATGTCCATCAGCGATAAAGAGCGGTTTGCTGTCGAGGAGTTCGCGCGCCTTGTCGATGAGTTCGGGCGCCGTCGCGCACCAGAGACGGTGACGCACACCGTCGTCGTCGACGACGTCGATCTCGGGAGTACGTTCCTTTTCCCGCTTGCTGAACGACTCGATGACACAGCAGGGATCGGCGTAGAGGGAGAAGATCGGACTGAAGTTGGCGCTGCAGGCCTTGGTCAGATGGAGACGGTCGGCCTTCGGCCCGGCCAGGGTCTTTTCGTGGGGCTTGACCACCCCCGAGGAGAAATCCTCGATGCGGGTCAGGGCGATAAAGCCCTTGCGGCAGACGGCGGTACCATCCTCCAGAATGTAGTCCTGGTCGTAGAGGTAGATGGCCGGCGCCGCGTCGCGCACCAGCACCCCGTCGGCCTGCCAGCGGGCAAAGTCATCGGCAGCGCGGGTATAGCGGTTATCGTTTTCGTTGTCGGCGGAGGTCGTCTTGCCGAGGATGAGGCGGATGATGTTGTGCGAGCTGCGGGCATACAGTGCCTCCTGCAACGTCGGCGAAATGACGTCATAGGGAGGAGCCATCACCTTTTGCAGGTCGGGGATGACCTTGCTGGCATAGCGAAGGGCGCGGAACGGGACAATCTTGGCCATGGATGAATCCTCCCGGGATGAACGCTACGGCAAGGCGCCACTATACAGGGAGGGAGGGGAGTGGTTCAAGCAGAAATGCGCAAAGCGGGCGTGACCATGACCGGTCACGCCCGCCTTGCTGTTATTCACAGTGTTTTGCGCCGTCCTACCAGCATTTGCTCGGCAGGGCCGGGGTGCGGGCGCCGGTCTGGTCGATGGTCAGGGTGCCGCATTCGTCGCCCACCTGCACCCCTTGGGGAACCGCCTGGATGATGAAGTTGGAGGCGTCAGGAGCGCCGGAGTAACTCAGAGCGTAGGTGTTGCCGCTCACCGTCGCCGGGCTCAGGGGGGCGCCGGCGTAGGTGCTGTTGCGAGTGAAGAAGCGTTCCATGTTCTGGGCTCCCTCAACCAGGGCCGCCTTGGCCGAGGCCCGGTGCGAACGCTGGGTATAGCCGCGGTAGGTTGGGATGGCAATGGCGGTGAGGATGCCGATAACGGCAATGACCACAACCAGCTCGATGAGGGTGAATCCGCGCACTTCATTGCAAGTCGGCATCTGCTGCTCCTTCATCAAGGTTAGATCTCCTGCCAGGAGATACGGCCGCTGCCGACGCTGTCGGCTTCGAGACCGGTGAGGTTGACCGAACCGTCGGAATTCTCCGTCGTCGTCGTCGTCGAGTCGGTGACGCCGCCGGTGACCGTTTCGATGGTGATGGTGATGGTGTTGTCCGAATTGCGCGTCACCGTCGTCGTCCGGAGGTCGCCACCGACGTAGGTGATGACGGTGGTGGTGACATTCTCGACGATGGTCGTCACCACCGACTCGATATCGTCGGCCGGGCGAGCAGTAAAGCTGCCGTCATTGGGGTCAGCGGCGCCGGGGGAAGGGGTCGAGGCCGCCGTCGTCGAAATCGCCGTATCTTCCGGCGGGTTGACGACCCAGCCGGCGACATCGGAGCACATACCGTTTTCATGATGCCAGAAGATGGTGTATTCGGCAATGAGAGAAGCATCTCGGCTCGTCTTCTTGACGCGGTAACCGTAGCGCAAGTCACCGGCAACGTTGAGTTCGACATTGGCCGCCGGGGTATTGTACTTGATGATCTGGAAGGTCAGGGCGCCGTTGCGCCAGGTGCCGAGGATGCCGTCCTGCTTGGCCGCGTCATAGGCCCCCTTGACGCAGCCGGTCTGGGTCGGGATGAGGCCGGCGCGGACGACCCCGGTCCCCCAGTCCCGCGATTCGAAGGCGAGAAGGGGGAGATTGACCATCAGCGAATTGATGTCGGCTATGGTGTAGGTCAGCACCGAGGCGTTGCCGAGGGAGTCGACCACCGCTTGGTTGTCGTAATCGATGACCTTGATGTAAGGGTTGCCGCCGATGCTCAACTTGGCCGCCGGCGACAGGGTGGCATTGACGACCAGAACCTTGAACTTGACCGCAGTGCTCTTGATGACGTTACCGAGGTTGGTCCCGGCGATACTGCCGTTCAACATGTTGACGCCGGTGACATCGAACTTGTCGTCATATTCGTGGGTATGGGTATCGACTTCCGACGCCCACGCCCCGGCGACGCAGGTCGTATCCGGCCGTTTGACCGTGCAAGTCGTCTGCGGCGCCCCGATGTTGCAGGTCGTCGTCCAGTTTTTGGTGAGACAGGTCGTCGTCGTGTCGACGGTGGTGCAGTTCGTCGTGGTCGTGGTGATGGTACAGGTGGTTTTCCACACCCCGCTGACCTTGGCATAGACGCAGCTTTCGGTCTGGTTTGAGGCCAGGGTGTAGATCGGTGAGGCAAAGGTCTGGCACGAACCGGGGGAGCGATGGTCACCTGTGCAGGTCTTGGTCGAAGTGGCCGTTGACGCTGTACAGGTCTGGGCCCGCCCGTCAGGTAGGGTATAGGTCGGAGTATCGTAATCAGCGCAGCCGGTGCCGGTGGTGTGATTCCCGGGACAGTTGTAAGACGGCCCGGCAACGGAGGCCTTGGTGCAGGTCTGGGTCGTCCCGACGGCAAGGGTGTAGGGCGGGGTGTCGTAGGTCTGACAGCCCGCCGCGACGCGGTCGCCGGGGCAGTCATAGGTCGGCCCGTTGGTTGAAGCCTCGGTGCAGGTCTCCGACGAGCCGACGGGAACGCTATAGGTTGGCGAACTGTAGGTCGCGCACGAATCGGGGGATTTATGCTGACCGGGGCAGACCTGGGTTGAGGATATCAGTAGACCGGAAACACAGGCCTCGGTGTAGCCGGTGGGGACGGTGTAGTCGCCAGGACTGGGGCTGTTGGTTATGCACGAATCGGGGCTCGGATGCGAACCGTCGCAGGTATAGGTGCCGTCAACGACCATACTGCTGGAGCAGGTCTGCGGCGGCCAGTGGCTGTCCCAGTCGAAGTGCCCGCCCGAAACGCCACGGTCGGGAGGAGGGGCGGGAATGACGTAGTCGGGGTTGCGGGTGTAGAGGGTGGTGTTGAGAACTTTAAGGTCGACCAGGACCGGCTGCGAGACAACCCCCGAATCAAGGTATTTGGAGACGGGAATCCCCGGCGCTCCGGCGATGAATGGACCATCCGGGTAGCTGTCGCGCAGACGGTCGTAGTCGTTGATGACAAGGTCGCTGTTCATGTCGTTGAAGGGGCGATAGTAGGCGCCGCCAGTGAGGTAATCAAGTTCGCTCTTCCAGTTTTCACCACTGGCGCCGCTAGGGTTGATATTGACCGTCGGGTTGGTGCTGTTGAAGACGTAGCGCCCGCTCTGGACATAGGTGCCGTCGCCGAGGACACGTTCCCCGGCTGGCAGGGGAGTGCGCCAGGCATTGTGACCGGCGGCCGTATAGTCGAAGGGGGTGTTGGTGACGGTGCGCACGCGGTAGGTGGTGACCCCGGAGACGTAGGTCGTTTCAGTGAAGGCCTGGTTCAAAAGGCCAGTTCCGGGAGCGCCGACCCAGACGCCGTAAGCGTAATGGATGGCATTGTCGGTCTTGTCGGCCGGGGTAAACATGCGCCCGGTGGCGAAGTTGACCATGACCCCCCCTTTGGGGTGGACCGTCACCGCCGGCGCCGTGGTGATGGCCTGGCCGGCGTCGTACACCTGGGTGGCGGTCCAGGCGCCGGGGGAGGCGTTGGTCAAGTCAAATTTCCACATCTTGCCGTCGATGTCGCCGGCATAGGCATAATCGGCGATGTCGTCACCGTTGAGATCGAGAACGGTCGGTGTCGCCAGGCCATTGGGGCCGCCGACCCCGGCGAGACCGGTGTCGATCTCTGCGATGCGAACGCCGGTCTCGAGGTTGATGACATAGAGGACGGCGTGTCCGTTACCGCTGTTGACATAGCCGTTACCGACGATGACCGCCGGGGTGAAGACCCCGCTACTTGTCTGCACGTTCATGATCGACGGGGTGTTGTAGGTAAAACCGAGGTTGGTGAAGCCGGTGGAACTGTTGCTGATCTCCCACAGGGCGCGGCTGGCGGCGTCACTCTCCGAGGTCGGGACCGGACTGGTGATTTCGAGGCAATAAAGCCCCTTGCCGCCGGCGCCGAGGCCTCCGACCATGAATTTGCGGTCGACGCCGCCGATGGTCACTTGGGCATAGGCCATGGAGGCGTCGACAAAATAGGCGTGAGCGGCGGCATTGTAGGGATCGACATTCAGCCGTGTCAGCTTGGAAATGAGCATGGAGGGGATATAGGCATAGACTTCGTCGCCCCCCTCGCGCCCCAGCGCGGTGGCGGCGGCATTATTGACGTTGAGGACGTGGACCATGCCGTCGTTGGCGCCGAAGTAGAGGAGCCCATCAATGAGGTAGGGACGCGAGTGCATGACATCGCCGAGAACCTTGACCCGGGCGCGATAGAGATTGAGACCGTTGGGCTTCTCGTTGGTACGATCACCACGGATGTAGTTGAGGTAGTACTCGGTGCCGAGGGCGGTCGTTTGGCTCGCCGAGAGGCTGGCCCAGCGGAAGCGGGCGCCGCTGGCGCCGTTTTTGGTGACGATCCAGCGGCTGGTGTCGTAGTTCTGGGCGTCGATATGGTCGGCGGCGCCATTCCAGTCCTCGACGGCATAGTTGATGATGCCGCGGTCGCTGATCGGGTATGAATAGACGTTGCCGTACCAGAACTCGCGATTATAGGTCGTCTGGTAACTCGTCTCGGCCCCCGACGACAGATCATAACTGGAGAGGGCCGGCTGAACGACGTAACCGACGGTCTGAAGTTCGGGATTGAAACTCACCGCGGCAAAAGCTGCCGGCGCCGCCAGCAGCAGAGAGAGGAGACTGAGGGCGCAGCGGAGGCCAAACTGGCGAAAGGTCGTGGTCATGATGAGCTCTCCTTCTGTGGTGACGCGAGAACGGTTCTGGGCGAGTGCGGCCGCCGGCGGCGTCCCCCGCCCGATTATTCCTTGCGAAAAATCCCCTCAAGGGTGACCTGGGTGCCGGGCTTGGCGCCGTAGCCGCGCACGGTGATGGTATAGGTATAGAGGCAGCGGCCTGAACCGGTGACCACCGGGCAGGCGAAATCGATGATGTAACGGGGCTGATTGGGGAGCGGGACACCGTCGGTGCCGAGCAGGGGGGCGGCGCCGGTCCGCGCCCCATAAACGGTGTTACGGGCATCGGCGGGATCGAGAAAGGGGAGTTTGGTGGCGCGAACCACCCCGAGGCAGAGCCCGTTGGTGCAGGCGGCGGAAAAACCGACACCGCCGACGATGCGACGCTGGGCATCGGGATCGGTGGGGGCGCCGGTGTATTTGTTGGTAAAACGGTCGGGCAGGGGCAGCAGCGAACCGTTTTCAATCTCGTTTTCGGCATCGCGCAGGGCCGCCTCCGCCGCCTGGAAGGCGAGGTTGCGGTCAGCCAGATTCCCTGCCATCTTCTCCTCGAGGGTGGTCGACTGCATGGCGGTAATGCCGAGGAGAGTCAGTACCAAAAGGAGAATCAGGCTGACGATGAGGACGGCGCCGGACTCGTTGTCAAGGATTCCTTGTTTCATCTTTCCCCCATGCCGACAAAGGCGAGAACACTTCATCGGAGCTGGTTACGCATGCTGATGGTACCGGTGAAGACCTGGCGCAGGCGGCGGTCGTCGACCGGATCGATGATCACCTGGTTGGTGATCTCACCCGGGGTCCCGGCGACCATGTAGGTGCGGGTATCGAGACCGGACCCCTGCGGGAGCTCATCGACAGTGCGCAGCAACACTCCGAAGCGGACGGCGACGACTACGGTGGCAGGCGTCAACGCGGTAGCGGTGACATAACTGTCGACACTGATATCCTCGTTGCTATCGATGCCGTAGAGGACCTGGAAACTTTCCACCCCCTCAATAACCGGCTGCCAGCTGGTCCCGCTGTCTAGGCTGCGTTCGAGCTCGTTGTCCACGGTATCGTGGCGGAACCAGGTCCGGGCCAAGGTTCCGGGGACATTCTCGTAACATAGTTGCAAAGTGTCACTGACGGTACCGCCCCCCTCGTTTCCGGTGATGGGGACCTCGGCCCCGGGATTAGAGGTGAGGTTGACAAAGGAGCGTCCGTCGACGGAGAAACGCGGAGTGCCGGCACGGCGAATCTCACGCGCCAGGATGTCAACGGCAAAACGACCGTTCTCCTGCAACCGCCCGAGCTCGGCCTGGGTGCCGTAGGTGGTGGTGCTGGAGAGGAAGATCTGATAGACCCCGCCGAGGAGGACAAGGCTGACGGCCATGGCCACCAGCATCTCGACCAGAGAGAGACCTGCTTCACCGATCCCGGACAGTTTTTTCATCCTCCGGCCTTTCATAGTTCGGTTTCGATCTGAATCTGGGCATTGGCGACGCCGCTGCGCAGATCGTCCCAGATGACGATAACGGTGATTTTGTTCCCCACCATTGCCACCGAACCGTCGCCAAGAGGGAGTCGGGCAAGACCCCAGCGGTCCTCGACGTCCGAGGCGGGATTGCCTTTCCATTCAACCAGATCGGCGTTGAAGATCGGGGCCGGGGGCGGATTGAGAACCGGTGACGTGCCGAGACCGATATCGTAGAGACCGAGGCGGGCCTGCACCGGGTTGGCGCGCATGCGGTCGATGATGTCGTTGGCCGCCGTCGTCGCTTGCGAACGCATGAGGGAACCGTGATTGTCGCGCAGGCTGCGGGTCTGCATCCCGGCGAGGCCAAGCATGCCGATGGAGAGGATGACGAGGGCGACAAGGACCTCGACCAGGGAGAAGCCATGCTCTTGTGGGCGAGGAGCAAAAAAAGGGGTCTTTAGGATTGGCGTCATGGACATGAGCCGACCTCCGCATCGACAGTCGTTGTGCGCACCCGACCGGTTATATTGACGATGACACCATAAGCCCTGGGCACCCCCCGGTCATCGCAAACCCGAAAGGTGCCGTTACCGACAGCCGCGCCCTGACTGACGCCCGTAGCGTTGTAGGAAATATAATCATCGAAAGTTGCCGTTGTACGCAAGGTCACCCCGGGCGCCAGGGGACGAAAGACGCGGATGATGTCGGCGGCGGTATCGACCTCTTCGTCCTGATCGACGTCGGCAAAGACAAGCCACCCCTGTTCCCACCCGCCGCTGGTGATGCAACTCGTACCGTTGCTGCTGATGCAGACGCTGACCTGCTGCGAGCGGCGGATTGCTTCGCTGCGCGCCAGATTGAGGGCTCCGGCAAAAGTGGCGGTGTCGGTGCGGAGACGATTGTTCTTGACGACATCGAGAAAGGTCGGCACGGCAAAACTCAACAAGATGCCGGCAACGCCGATGGTTATCATCAACTCGACCAGGGTGAAGCCGCGGTTGCGCCTCGAGTATTGCAGAAGATGGTCGCTGATCAAGGTTATACGCATGAGTCGTCCTTCCCGTAAGAAGCTCGGCGCTCGCCGCCGTCACCTCAGTACTTGAGGTTCACCTTTGCAAAGGCTGTTCCACCATTTCACCTGCGACTACCATCCCGAGAATATGAGTCTTTTCTCAGCTCGGCAAAAGAAAGAGGGGTCTGCGTGCAAAATACTGCATACTCACCATGCAACGTCCTGCGCGGCTCACCCAAGCTGCTGACGCCCGATGGTCATTCGTTCACTTTGCCGACCCGGAGAGGAAACTCTTGCTCCGCCTTCTCGCCGTCGGTGTCGCTGGCGACGATGCGCACCGTGTATGAGCCGACATTGTCGAGGGTGATCTGCCATTCCAGCTTGCCACTTTGCTCATCGATGGTCATCCCGGGCGGGCCTTCCTCCAAGGTGTAGGTCAAAGGGTCGTCGTCGGGGTCGATAGCGCGAGCGGCATAGGTATAGAGAAACCCGGATAGACGTTCGGGCGGCATGCTGGCAAAGCTTGGCGCCGAATTTCTCACGGTCGCCGTATTGCTGCGAAAGGTCTCGCCCTGAATTTCGCCATCGCTTGGCACTACTTCAAAGACAATCTGGTCACCCTTGTGGATTTGTGTCCCAGGGAGAACGGTACCGGTCACGCCCGGGACCTCGCTGCCGTTAATAAACCAGCGGCAGGTGGTGGAAATTTTGTCGCTATCAGGATCCTGCGCGGCAATGATAGCGGTGACATCGAAGTTGCGTGCCAGTCGCGGTGGTTTGAGTTCAACGTTGACGACGCCCGGCGGCGAATTGGCAATTGTGACCGAGGTCGAGGCTGTCGCCGTTTCCGTCGTGACATAGACTGTCACCACATCTCCCCTGACCCATGGTTGGGCGCAGAGGGAAAGGAGTTCCCCTTCATCGATAAGACCGCCGTTCAATTCCCAGCGCACCGACAAACGTCCGCTACCATGACCGGACGCCTTAAGCCGCACACAATCACCGCTGCGCGGCTCGGCCGGTTCGAGGGAGACGACCAGAGGGGCAGCGGACCTTGCCGATGCTGCGCCCTGGGTGGCAACAGCCGCAGGAGAGACGACGGGTGCAGCGTCCGGGGACGACGGCGTCACCGTGGGCTGATTGTCGCTGCAGGAGATCAAACCGGAACCCAGCAGCAACAGGACAACTCCTCTGAGCGTAACAACAGTTTTCATTGCATCCTCCGTCAATAAATATCTTGTGGTGAATTTAAATACCATATTCCTTGATCTTGTACATGAGATTGCGCAGGCTGACCTGCAAGCGCTTCGCCGCCTGGGTACGATTCCCCCCCGACGCAGCAAGGGCCTGACGAATACACGCCTCTTCGCTGCGGGCCGTCACCTCCTTGAGGGAAAGCCCCGCCAGCCCCCCTTCCCTGTCCAGCCCCTCGCCGCTTGTCAAGGGGAGTTCGGCCAGGTCGATGATCCCGTTCCGGCTGAAAAGAACTGCCTTTTCCATGACGTTTTCCAACTCCCGAACATTGCCGGGCCAGGAATGGTGCTGCAGCCGCGTCAGCACCTCGGGGGTCAGAAGCGGCAGCGGACGTTGCTGGGCCGCGGCACTGCGGCGCAGAAAGGTGTCGGCGAGGAGGGCGATATCCTCGCACCGCTCCCGCAACGGCGGGATACGGATTTCGACAACGGCGAGACGAAAGAAGAGATCGCTGCGAAAAGTACCGCGGCGACCGGCTTCGGTCAGGTCCCGGGCGGTGGCGGCAACGACGCGGACATCGACTGCTCGCGCCTGATTGGCCCCGACCGGGCGAATTTCCTTCTCCTGCAAGACGCGCAGCAGCTTCGGCTGCAACTCCAGGGGGAGGTCGCCGATCTCGTCGAGAAAGAGGGTTCCGCCGCTGGCGGCGGCAAAGAGCCCCTGGCGCTCGCGCTCGGCCCCGGTAAAGGCACCGCGGACATGGCCGAAGAGCTCGCTTTCGACCAGGGTCGCGGGAATGGCACTGCAATTCACCGCGATAAAGGGTCCATCGCCACGGACGCTGCGCCGATGCAGTGCCCGTGCCACCAACTCTTTGCCAGTTCCGGTTTCGCCGGTAACGAGGACCGGAGAGGAGGTCGGCGCCACCCGTTCGACCAGGGCCAACACCGCCCGTAGCGCCGGGCTGGTGCCGACGAGTTCGCTCGAACCGGGCCGCGCGGCCAGTTCCTGGCGCAAACGGTCATTTTCAAGACGCAGGCGCTGGCGCTCCTCGGCCTTGCGCAGGGTCAGGACGACCTCGTCCGGCTTGAACGGCTTGGAAATATAGTCGTAGGCCCCCTCCTTCATGCAGGTAATGGCGCTGTCGATGGAACCGTAGGCGCTCATCATGATGACGGTTTCGGCCTGGCCCCGACTGGCGAGCTGGCGCAGAAAGGCAGTCCCATCCATGCCGGGCATACGAATGTCACAGAGGATGGCAGCAAATGCCTCTCGGGACAGGATGGCGAGGGCTTCTTCTCCCCCCCCCGCCTCGACGACGGCGTACCGTTCTTTTTCGAGGACGAGACGCAGCATGTGCCGCATCGCCGGCTCGTCATCGACCACCAGAATGCGTTTGTCCCTCGGCTGCATCATGGGCACCCCTCCTCTGCCGCCGGCAGCCAGAGGAAGAAACGGCTCCCGGCCCCTTCCTGTGACTCGACCTCGATGCGCCCCCCGGCCTCGTTGATGATGCGGTGACAGATGGAGAGGCCGAGCCCCCGCCCCTTACCCGGCGCCTTGGTAGTGAAGAAAGGATCAAAGAGCCGGCTGCGCACGGTCGGGGTCATGCCGCTGCCGCAATCGGCGACACTCAGCCACACCCAGTTTCCGTCCACGCCGCCGGTAAGGAAAATTTCGCCAGCGACGGGCGAGGCGTCGCGAGCATTGAGGAGGAGATTGAGGAGGACCTGCAGCAGTTTGTGCCGACTCATACACACCACCGGCAGCTTTGCGTTGATCCGCAGCTGGCAGCGACACCCCTCCAGCGCCCCCTGCTGCTGCAACAGCTCGACGGCTTCGGCCATGACCGCCGCTGGCTCGACCGGTTCGCTGGGGGATTGCTCCGGACGGGCGTAATCGAGGAGGTCGCGCACCAGCCGGTCGATGCGTGAAAGTTCGACGAGGGAACGCTCGGCCAGCTCGCGTCCGCCCTGTTCCGGCAGATCGGCCTTGAGGAGTTCGAGGTAGCCGACGACGGCGCCAAGAGGATTGCCGATCTCATGCGCCATCCCCGCCGCCAACTGGCCGACGGAGGCCATTTTTTCCGAACGCACCAGTTCTTCCTGGGTGCGGCGCAGCTCGTCATTACTCTGCTGCAGACTGGCGATATACCCCTCCGTCGCTCCTCGGCTCTGCTCCAGCGCCGCCGTCATGGCATTGAAAGCTTCGGCGAGATCGGCGATCTCCCGCGGTCCCGCGACGGTTACCCGTGCGGCGAGATCGCCGGCGGCGACACCGGCGGTGGCCTGGTGCAAACGGCGCACCGGTCGCACGATGTTGTGGCTGAAGAGCCAAACACCGAGACCGACGAGGACGGCGCCGTAGAGAAGAACATAGAGAAAGACGAGGCGGCCGCCGGCAAGGACCCGCAGGCGCACATCCAGAAGAGAGTAGCGCAGTTGCAAGACTCCGATAGTCATCTGCTGGCGCCGGATCGGCAGAGTCATCTGGACGACGTCGTTGCCGCTGAGACCGAAGATCGTCCCGCCGGGATAGTCGAGGCGAACCAGGAGGGCGCCGGTGCTGGAGCCGAGAGCAAGGGCCGGGTCACCGGGACCGAGGATCGGTTCACCAACGAGGCTGCGCTCTCCCGCCACCGTTAGCTGCCGATCGAAGATCTTCCAGCTAATAATCCCCGTCTCCTCCGGCAACTCGACCAGGTGCTGATTCAACTCGGCGAGAAGGATGTCGTCGCTGCCGTGTCCAACGGCGCGATGGCTGAAGCTGGCCGCCAGCATTCCGGCCTGGGTGCTCAGAGCAGCGACCCGCGCCTCAAGGAGCTGCGCCTCAAAACGGCCGAGGAGAAGGAGGCCACCGAGAAGGAGGGCGGCCCCGACGAGGAAGGTGACGCTGACAATGATTTCGGCGTAGAGACCGGCGGGTCGGCGCAACGTTCGATTCTCCCGGAAAATCGTGCGGGCATGACCGGCGCAGCATAGCACAGAGGCCAACGGTCGTGAAGGCGAAAACCCCGCAGCCGGCAAGGGCTCCGTTTCCTTTTGACAGGAGATCGCCTTTCAGTTACAAGAGGGGGCATTCCATCCGTCCGCATGCGTGAAAGGAACATCTCATGTCCGCCATCCCCGTCGTCGACCAGGAAGCGTGCATCGGCTGTGAAGCCTGCACCCAGATTTGCCCGGAAGTCTTCCGCATGGAGGAAGAGGAACACGGCGATCACAGCCACGGCAAATCGACGGTGTACAATCCGACCGGCGCTTCTCGCGCCAAGATCGAACAGGCGATGGATGCCTGCCCCGCCGCCTGTATCTATTGGCAGGACTGAGGCGGCTCTCAGCTCTCAGCAATAGCTGTCAGCTTGAACCCAGTTTTTTGACCCAAGCTGATCGCTGACAGCTGATAGCTGAGAGCTGTATTTCCATGTCCAATCTCTCCCGCCTCTACCTCTTCGCCTGCCTCAAGATGACCCTCTTTCCCATGGCGGTCATCACCCTCTTCTGGAAAGACGAGATCGGCCTCTCCCTCACCGAAATCATGCTGCTGCAGGGGGGCTTCTCCCTCGCCTCGGTCCTCTGCGAATACCCCTCCGGCTACCTCGCCGACCGCCTCGGCTACCGCCGCACCCTGACGTTGGCGACGATCATCGGCATCGTCGGCTGGGCCGTCTACACCGTCGCCGATTCCTTTGCCGGCGTCCTCCTCGCCGAAGCCCTCCTCGGCGCCTGCTTCGCCTTCATCAGCGGCAGCGACAGCGCCCTCCTCTACGAGTCGTTGCGTCGCGACGGCCGCGAGGGGGACTACGCCCGCTATGACGGGCGCATGAACGGCGCCGCCCAGAGCGGCGAGGCGGCCGGGGCCCTCTTCGCCGGCGCCCTCTATGCCCTCTCTCCCCTCATCCCTTTCTTGCTGCAGATCGCGGTCTGGCTCGTCGCCCTGTTGGTGGTGCGCGGCCTGGTCGAAGCCCCGCCCGATCACACCCCGGCGCCGGCCTCGCACCTGACCGAGGCGCTCAAAGTCGGCCGCCACGCCCTGATCGAGACGCCGCTGCTGCGCTGGGGCATTCTCTACGGCACCGTCGCCGGCCTCGCCTCCTTCTACCCGGTCTGGCTGATCCAGCCGCACATGCAGCAACAGGGGGTACCGCTGACTTGGTTCGGGCCGATTTGGGCCGGAGCCAACCTCACTGTCGCCGTCTTCGCCCTCTTGAGCCAGCGCAGCCGCTTCCATCTCGGCGATGCCGGCCTGGTCTGGCTTTGCGGCGTTCTCTGTCTGCTCGGCTACCTCGGCCTCGGCCTCTGGCCCGGGATCTGGTCCTTTTTCTGCTACTATCTCCTCACCGCCATGCGCGGCTTGCAGGGGCCCCTCATCCGCCACCACCTGCAGCTGGCCAGCTCCCGCCACAACCGCGCCAGCATCCTCTCGCTGAAGAACTTCGCCTTCCGCCTCGCCTTCGTCGTCAGCGGGCCGCTGGTCGGTCTCGCCGCCGACCGCGCCGGCCTCGCCGCCACCTTCCTCGGCCTCGCCCTCCTCTTCGCCCTGCTTCTCCTGCCGCTGTCACGGGCGTTTCTGAACCATCTCCCCAAAACGAGTTAAGGGCGGGGATCACTCCCCGCCCTTACGTCACTTATCCCACCAACAACAAAAATATATTTATGATGTGTACTGGCTCTCCGCCCCGGAAACGAGCCATTATGCCCTTACAGTCGAATCAGAGAAATCATGAGGTAATCGTGAAGCAAAAACTGTTTTTAGCCTCTCGATTACCTCATGATTTCTCTGCTTAAACAAAGGCATAAAAACCTCTGACTCAGACCGTGGTCAGCTAAGAATCAGGCCATTAACACTACATCCGTTGCAGCACTTCCAGGGCCTGGCGCAAAGCCTGACCGCGGTGACTGATGCGGTTCTTGGTCTCGACCGGGAGTTCGGCCAGGGTCTGACCGTATTCGGTGACGAGGAAGAAGGGATCATAACCGAAGCCGCCGCTGCCCCGCGCTTCGTCGAGGATGATGCCGGGGAGACGGCCGAAAAAGAGCTGGCCGGGGGCGTCGGGGGGGCAGAGAGCCATGGCACAGACGAAGGCGGCACGGCGGTGCTCGCGCGGAAGTCCTTTGAGGGCGACGAGGAGTTTGCGGTTGTTGGCGTCGTCATCCCCCTGGATCCCGGCGTAGCGGGCCGAATGGACGCCGGGAGCGCCGCCCAAGGCGTCGACTTCGAGGCCGGAGTCGTCGGCCAGGGTCAGGCAGCCGCTCAGGCGCGCCATCGTCTCCCCCTTCTTGAGCGCATTGGCGGCGAAGGTGGCGCCGTCCTCCTCGATCTGCGGGACTGCGGAGAGAGAGTCGAGACCGACCACCTCGAGACCGGAAGCGGCCAGGAGGAGACGGATCTCCTTGAGCTTGCCCTGATTGCCCGTTGCCACCAGCAGCTGCATGAAATGACCTCTTGCCTAAATCCAGATAACCTTGACCAGATGCTCCACCTGACGAAACTCGGGGTCCCCGGTCACCACCGCCGCCCCATGCTCTACCGCCGAGGCCAGAGCAAAGGCGTCGGCATAGGAAATGGGATAGCGGGCTTTCAGTTCGGCGGCGCGGAAGATCAACTCGTTGGGACAGGGGAGGATGGTAAAATCGAGACGGTGGATATGGGCGAGCATCTCCAGTTTTTTCCCCGTCCCGAAGCGGCGCTGGACGATGTAGATCAACTCGCCGAGATTGATGGCGTTGAGCAGGGGCGGGCTCTCCGTACTTCGGCACTTTTCGAGCAGAACCCTGACCTTCTCGCCCCCCGGCTCTTTCTGGAAGAAGCGCAGCAGGGCAAAGCTGTCGAAGAGGAACTTACTCTCCGGCAAAGTCTTGGCCCCGTTCCTGACGCAACTCCTCGGCCAGCGACGGCCCGGCCGGCAGCGAGCCGTAAGCGGCGCCGACGGCGTCCTTGACCATGGGAGCGAGACAAATCACCTCGCCGTACTCGAAGATGCGCACATCCTCGCCTGGCTCCAGGTGGTGGCGTTTGCGCAACTCGGCCGGAATGACGACCTGGCCCTTGGTCGATACTTTACTGACTGTTTCCATGGTGACCCCACAGGTAATACACTTAGCAATCAATGTATTACCTTGGCGAAGGGAAGTCAAGGACTCCCCCGCCGAAAGAATTTACTCTATCCCTACCCTTTCAGCGCCCGCTCCTGCAACAGCGCCAGTTCGCGGCAACCGCTCAGGGCGAGATCGCGCAGAGCATCGAGCTCTTCGCTGGTGAAAGGTTCGGCTTCGGCCGTCCCCTGGACTTCAACGAAGCGCCCGCTGGAGGTGATGACAAAATTCATGTCGACCTCGGCCTTGGAGTCTTCGATATAACAGAGATCGAGACAAGGGAGGCCGCCGACGATGCCGACGCTGACGGCGGCGACACTCTCCTTGAGGGGAGAGACGGGAAGCAACCCCTTCGCCACCAGACCGGCGCAGGCGTCGGCGAGGGCGACATAGGCGCCGGTGATGGCGGCGGTGCGGGTGCCGCCGTCGGCCTGGAGGACATCGCAATCGATCTGGATGGTGCGTTCGCCGAGCTTGTTCATGTCGATGATCGCGCGCAGGGAGCGGCCGATGAGGCGCTGGATTTCGTGGGTGCGTCCGCCGACCTTCCCCTTGCTCGATTCCCGCGGCGAGCGGGTGTGGGTGGCGCGCGGGAGCATGGCGTATTCGGCCGTCACCCACCCCTGCCCCTTGCCGCGGAGAAAGGGGGGGACCGACTCTTCGATGGTGGCGTTGCAGAGAACGCGGGTCTCACCGAAGCTGACCAGCACCGAGCCTTCGGCATAACGGGTAAAGCCGCGGGCAAAGGTAATGGGGCGCAGTTCATCGGGACGACGGCCGTCGTGGCGGATCATGGTCATCGACATGTTTCCTTAATTCTGTTCGGAGTTGAAAGATTTGATCCCTTTAAGGAGCGCCTGGGCAATGCGCTCCTGGGCCTCATCCTGCTTCAGCCGCAAAAGGTCGCTGTCGCCGGAGAGGAAACCGAGTTCGATCAGCACCGTCGGCAGATTGCCGCGCCCCAGGGGCAACAAGGGCGCCCGCACGATGCCGAGGACCGGTATGGCCTCATCGCGCAGGGCGGCTTCGAGGCGGCGGGCCAAGGCCATGCTCGGGCCTTCTCCGACCACGACGCCGCTCGAGGCTTCGTCGAGAGGGCGGACAAAGAGGGTAACCCCGCGGGCGGCGGGGGCATAGGAATTCTGGGCATGCAACTGGATGAGGAGTCCGACGTCGGGCCGGGTGGCGACATCGAAACGCTGCTGGGCGGAAAGGGTGTAGTCGCCATCGCGCGACAGGTAGACGGGGATGCCGAGCTGCATCTTGAGGAGCTTCTCCAGCCGGCGCGCCTGACCGAGGACCAGTTCCTTCTCCTTGCTGCCGTCCTTGCCGATGACCCCGGGGTCTTCCCCCCCATGGCCGGGGTCGATGGCGACGCCACGCAGGGGCGCGGCGCCGGGCGCCGCTTTCTTCTGCAGCAAAAAGGCAAAGAGCTGGTCGAGAGGGGCGGCCTTGGCGGCCGTCTGCCCCTGCCCCGGGTTGAGATTGCGATAGTCGACCGGCTGCTGCGCCAGTCGCCCGAGATGGAGAATGGCGACTTCCTCGGCGACGCGCAGGCGACCGTCGATGAAACGGGGCTTGTGCTCGAGGGGGATGGCCCGATCCCCGAGGCGCAGATAGTGGCTCCCCGGGGAGAGGATGGCACTCCCCGCCGGCGTCGCAATGCGATAGACATGGTCGACGGCATCCCAGCGCCCCTTCAGACCCAAGGGGGCCAACAGGTCGTCGATGGCAAGATAGCTGATGCCGTCGCGCAGGTAGACCTCACCGATCTGGGTCGGCGCACGTCCGGCAATGGCAATCTCGACCGTGGCAGTCGCCGCCGCCGGCAGAACCAGTAACAACATCGAGAACAGAATCAGTCTTTTCAAAGTCAGATCCTCAGCAGTCGAAAAAGGGTTTCACCTTATACTCTTCCCCGCCAACGCTGTCAACGCGGCGACAGAAGCCGCTGACCGCGGCGGTTGCTGACCTCGAGGGCGGCAAAGAGGCGCCGCTTCAACGTGGTGACGAGGCGGCGCCGGTTCGCGGCGTCAGCAGACGCCAGGGGAATCTGACCGCCGGCGATGCGGCCATGGCCGCCGGCGTGACCGAGTTCGCCGACGATGTCGCGGAGAATGGTGCCGGCGGAGAGGTCCTCCCGGTCCGTGCGCATGGAGAGGACCTGGCCGCCATTACACTCGGCCAGGCCGAAGACCGTCTCCACCCCTTCGGCGCGCAGGAGGAAATCGGCCATTTCGGCGACGATGTCGGGATTGGCGACGTTATGCAGATCGAAAACCAGAACCTTGTCGTAAATCCGCGCTCCGGCCATGGCCCGGTGAAAGCTGACGAAGTAATCCTGTGGCACCTTGGGATGGACGATGCGGGCCAGGATATGGTTGTTGCACAGGGGAATCAGTTCCTGATAGGCATCACGGTCGGCCTTGACCCATTCCCGCCCGAGATCCTGGGTCTCGGTCTTGATGGCGTAAAAGAGCATGGTGGCGAGACGGGTGCTGATGTAGACCCCTTTGACCACCAGATATTCATAGAGAATGGTGGCGCAGGCGCCGAACTCCTCGCGCACATCGACCCAGTGACAGCGCGCCGTCCCTTCCCGCAGGGGGTGGTGATCGATGACGACATGGACGGGACGCTCCGGTGGCCAGGCGTTGTTCCCCACCCCGGGTTGGGTATCGACCATGCAGACCACATCGAAGAGGTCGAGATCGAGCAGGTGAATCGGCACCGCCTCGATACCCAGTTCCTCGACCATGACCCGATTCTCGCGCCGGCCGATGACCCCGCCGTAGGTGATCACCGCTTCCTGGCCGGTGCGGACGAGGATCAGGGCCTGCAGGGCGCAGGCCGACGCCAGGGCGTCGGGATCGGGGGCGTCATGGGCGACGATGAGGATGCGCCCCTTGCCGCGCAGCCATTCGACCAGATCATTGACAAACTGGCGGAAGAGCCGGGGATCGTTACTCAGCATGCAACCTGCTCCCATTCGTACCGAAATTCACGGTCAGGGACAAAGTCAATTTCGCAGCTCTTTTTGATAACGCCGGAGGAGCAGACTGCTTGTCACCACCGAAACGCTGGAGAGGGCCATGGCCAGCCCGGCGAATTCGGGCTTGAGGACGAGGCCGAATAGCGGATAGAGCAGCCCGGCGGCGATGGGGATGCCGATGACATTGTAGGCAAAGGCCAAAAAGAGATTGAGACGGATTCGTCCCAAGGTCTTACGGCCGAGGCGGATGGCACGCTCGACATCGCGCAGCTGGCCGCGCACCAGGACGATGTCGCCACTCTCCCGGGCAACATCGGTGCCGCCGCCGAGGGCGATGCCGACATCGGCGGCGGCGAGGGCCGGGGCATCGTTGATGCCATCGCCGACCATGCCGACACGATCCCCCTGGGCCTGATAACGCTGGACCAGGGCCAGCTTGTCGGCGGGGAGGAGGTCGGCTTCGACCGCGTCGATGCCGAGCTGGCGCGCCACGGCAAGGGCGGCGCTGCGCCGGTCGCCGCTGAGCATGACCGTGCGCAGACCGAGACGCTGCAAGCGCGCCACGGTCTCGGCAGCGTCGGGGCGAACGGTATCGGCGAGGGCGACGAGGCCGAGAAGAAGACCGTCGACGGCGACTAGAACGACCGCCTTGCCGGCCGCGGCCAGGGCTGCGGCCTCTGCCTCCAGTGGCGTCAGCGCCACCCCCTCCCCTGCGAGCAAACGTCGATTGCCGAGGAGAACGCTACGCTCCGCCAGTCGGCAGGTGAGGCCGTAGCCACCGCGTTCGACCACGGCCGCCACCGACTCCGGCGCGATCCCGCCGTCCCGGGCATGCCGCGCCAAAGCCACGGAAAGGGGATGGCGACTCGCCGCCGCCGCCGCGGCCGCTACCGCCAGCAACTCCGCCGACGTCTTGCCGGGAGCCGGGACGAAGTCGGTGACGGCGAACTCCCCGGTGGTCAGAGTGCCGGTCTTGTCGAAGAGGATGAGGTTGAGGCCGGCCACCGTCTCGACGACGGCGGCGCCCTTGAAGAGGATGCCGGCGCGCAGGCCGAGGGCGCTGCCGACCATGATGGCGGTCGGGGTCGCCAGACCGAGGGCGCAGGGACAGGCGATGACGAGAACGGCGATCGCCAGCTTGAAGGCAAAGAGGAACGTCGCCCCGGCGAGAAGCCAGCCAGCGAAGGTCAGGGTGGCAATGCCGATGACGGCGGGAACGAAGATGGCGGAGACGGCATCGGCCAAGCGCTGGACCGGCGCCTTGTCGGCCTGCGCCGCCGCCACCAGGCGGACGATGCGGGCCAGAACCGTGGCTTCGCCGACACCGGTGGCCCTAACCGTCAGTTGTCCGCTGCGGTTGATGGTGGCAGCGATCACCCCGTCTCCGATTCCCTTGTCGACGGGGAGAGCTTCGCCGGTGACCAGGGCTTCGTCGATCGCCCCGGCCCCGGCCTCGATATCCCCATCGACGGGAATCTTCTCCCCCGGCCGCACGACGACGCGGTCGCCGACTTGCACCTCGGCCAGGGCCACCTCGCGCTCGACCCCGTCCACCAGAAGCCGGGCCGTTTCGGGGCGCAGCTGTAACAGCTCACGCAGGGCCTGGCTGGCCCGCCCCCGGGCCCGGGCCTCCAGCCACTTACCGCAACGGATGAAGGTGACGAGCATGGCACTGGTCTCGAAAAAAACCTCGCCATGTCCGCCGGAGCCGGAAAAGAGGGCGAGGAGGGAGTAGCCATAGGCGGCGCTGATGCCGAGGGCCACCAAGACATCCATGTTGGCGGCACGGTTACGCAACGCCGTCCAGGCGCCGCGATAGAAGGTCAGGCCGGCGGTGAACTGGACGAGGGTGGCCAGGAGTGCTTCGATGACATGGCCGCCGGGGAGCGACTGGCCCCACATGAGGAACATCAGGGGGAGGGAGAAGTTGAGGGCGAAGAGGAACCAGAGGAATTCGCGCCGCGCCTCGTCGTCGCGTCCCCGGGCCTCCTGCTGCACGCTGCCGGGAAGGCGGGCGCGGTAGCCGAGGGCGACCACCCTGGCCATCAGGGCGTCAGGATCGAGACGGCCGGGGTCGTAGTCGACACGGAGTTGTTCGGTGGCGAAGTTGACGCTGGCGCCATGAACTCCGGCCATTTTCGCCATGCCCTGTTCGATGGTCGCGGCGCAGTTGACGCAATGCATGCCGGCGAGGGTCAGGGTCAACTCGCGATGGTCGGATCGGTCGGACCGTTCGGATGGGTTTGGTGCGGTTGATGGGGCAGGGGCAGGTGTGAACCCGGCCGCACTTACAGCGGTGCGGAGGTCGTCCTCGGCAAGTCGGGCCGGGTCATAATCGACCGTGGCACACTTCTCCGCCAGGTTGACCGCCACCGCCGCAACCCCCGGCAGGGATTCCAGCGCCGCCGTGACCTTGGCCACGCACTTGCCGCAGCTCATGCCGTCGACGGGGAGACGGCAACGGGTCACGTCGGTTTTTTCCCGCTCGCCCGCCGCTTCCTCGCGCCGACCAGCTGCAGAAAGGCCGGCGCCTGGCGAATGGCGTCAAAGTCGGGGTCGGTCCGGGCATCGTCGAGAAAACGGGCGTCGAGGTCCGAGGCCCGCGACAACGCCTGGACCGCTTCCTGTTCCCGGTGCTGGCGGGCAAAGACGCAGGCCCGGTTGTAATGCGCCAAGGGATAGCCGCCGGTACGGGCGAGAATGGCGTCAAAACAGAGCATCGCCTCGTCGAGACGACCGAGATCGATGAGAACATTGCCCCGGTTGTTGAGGGTGTAGATCGACTCGGGGTCACAGAGCAGACTTTGATCGAGGGCGGCCAGGGCGCCGGGGAGATCGCCGAGACGCTCCAGGGCCACACCGCGGTAGAAAAAGGCCTCGGCATTCTCCGCATCGAGGGCGAGAGCGGCATCGATGGCAGCCAGAGCTTCTCCGTAACGTTCCAATTCGACGAGAAGGCTCGCCTTCTCGATGTACGCCTCGAAGAAGCGGGGATCGCTGGCGAGGGCGGCGTCGAAGTTGGACAGGGCGGCATCGACCTGCCCGAGACGAGCCAGGGAGAGGCCGCGGTTGTAGGGGTAGGTCGGCACCTTGTTGTCGCGGGCAATGGCGCGGCTGTAGCTCTCCACCGCTTCGTTGTCGCGGCCAAGTCCGGAAAGGGCATAGCCGCGGCCGTTGAGGGCGGCGGCGTCCTGCGGGTTGGACGCCAGGACTTCGTCGAAGCTCTTCAGCGCCTCGGCGAAACGACCGAGGCGGTTGAGGGCATAACCCATGTTGTAATGGGCATCGGGGGTGTCGGGGAGGCGGCGCAGAGCCTGGTCGTACATCGCCAGCGATTCCTCGGTGCGACCGAGCTCATCGAGGGTATTGCCGAGATTGATGTAGGCCTCGGGAAAGTCGGGCTGCAGTTCAAGGGAACGGCGGAAACGCGCCTCGGCCTCTTCGAGCCCCCCCATGCGCTGGAGGAGGACACCGAAGTTGTGGTGCAACGCACCGTTCTTCGGGTCGAGGAGGAGAGCCCGGCGATAGAGGACCAGGGCCTTGGCCTCGTCGCCCAGATTGGAGGCGGCGACAGCACAGATGTTGAGCGCCTCGACATCGAGAGGATAGTGCTCGAGATAGTCTTCAACCAGATCAAGGGCAGTGCTGCTATCGCCTCGATCGAGGGCCAGCTGGGCGAGCTCGAGGGTACTCTGATCGTCGTCGCCGTCATCTTCGTAATCGTCAAAATCGTCGTTCATTCTCACTCCGGGCGCCGCGCCGTCGCCTTTGCGTTGGGGGAGCCACCTGCGTAATCATTTCCGGGGTTGCACTATAGCAGAACCAGCGACGAAATGCACCCGTCTCGCACCGAGAGCCGCGTTGCTGCCATTGCCGGATGAAAACCCCTGTAATCGCTGCGAATGCCTGTCGGCGCGCCGCCGGAAATTTGCCCCACGGCAACGATCTCGGGCTCGTCCCGCGCTTTGCCGAACAGGGGGTACGCGGTCACGCCGAAGCGGTGCAGCTCCTTTTCGACCCGGCGCGCATCGGCTACGCCCAATTCCTGGAGAAGCCCTAGGGGCAGGCTTTCCGGAAAATTAATGTCTCCCCCCCCTTTTCAGAGCTTTTCCCTTGACGTCTCGTGGTTGGCGAGGAACAATTCATCCGCTGCGTTTTTTTGATTCATGAATTTTAATACCACGGGAGATGTCCTGCATGGTGCAAATGAGTATCGTCACCCGGGCGGCGGGGCTGATCACCCTCCTCCTCCTTCTCTCCATCGCCATTCTCGGTTCCATGGTCTATGTCACCCGCGACCAGATCAATACCGAGATCCGCGAGAAGATCCGCCAGGAAACCATCCGCTCGGCCGAGGAACAGGAAGTGGCGGATCTCAAGTTGCTGCGACAGGAGATCGACGTTCTCGGCGGCATCATCGCCCAGGCGGCGAGTCAGTACCTCTACGACCTCAACCAGGAGGGGATGGAGCCCCTGCTGCAATCGTTTCTCAAGCGTCCCGACCTGCTGGCCATCACCATCAACGAATCGGGAAACAACCCCTTCGCCGCCATCTGGCGCGCCGAGGAGGAGACCCGCTTCGGCAGCTCTCTTCCCAAGGATGTCGCCTTCCTGGATGTACAGCAGCAGACCCTGGAAATCCGGCACAAGGGGGAACTCCTCGGCACGGCCATCATCCATTACACCGACAGCCAGCTTCGCGCCCGCGGCGCCGCCAACCGCGAGCGGCGCCTGCAAGAAGTCGGCAACTACGAAGCCGCCATCGGCGCCATCATCCTGACCTCGACCCTGCGTCAGGGCGGGGTCTTTGCCCTGGCCATGGCGGCCCTCGTCGCCGCCGTCGTCTACCTGCTGGTGCGTCGGGTCAAGCGCCCCCTCTCCCAGGTCGTCGCCAATCTCAAGGATATCGCCGAAGGCGAAGGCGACCTGACCCGCACGCTTGAGGTCAGCAACCACGACGAAGTCGGCGAAGTCGCCGAAACCTTCAACCGCTTCGTCGCCCGCTTGCGCGACATGGTCCAGCGGACCCGCACCGCCGCCACCGATCTCGTCGCCGCCACCGAACGCATCCGCTCCTCCTCCCGCGCCGTCAGCGACGGGGCGCGGCAGCAGCGAGGCTGCCTGGAAGATTCCTTTATCGCCCTGCAGGGGATCAATGGCTCGGTCTCGGGGATCGCCGAGAGCACCGGCTCCCTGGTCGAGGCGGCGGAGGAGAGCTCGTCGGCCACTTTGGAGCTCGGTTCGACCATCGAAGAGATCGCCAGCCAGATGGAACGGCTCTTTACCACCATCGACGAGGTCGCCAGCTCCATCGGCGAAATGTCGGCGGCGAGCCGGGAGATCCTCGAAAACGTCGAGGTCCTCTCCAGCAGCACCGAGGTCACCGCCAGCTCCATCACCGAACTCGACGCCTCCATCAAGGAAATCGAGGAGAACGCCGAAAAGACCAACCGCTTTTCCGAAGAGGCGGCGCAAGACGCCCAGGTCGGCAAGGAAGTGGTGGATGAAACGATCCGCGGCATCGGCGCCGTCCGCGAGATGGTCGATCGCGCCGGGACGGCGATTCAGGAACTCGGCCGGCAGTCGACCGCCATCGGCAAGATCCTCACCGTCATCGACGAGGTCGCCGACCAGACCAGCCTCCTTGCCCTCAATGCCGCCATCATCGCCGCCCAGGCCGGCGAACACGGCCGCGGCTTTGCCGTCGTCGCCGGCGAAATTCGCCAGCTCGCCGAACGCACCGCCGTCTCGACCCGGGAGATTGCCGCCATCATCGGTCACCTGCAATCGGGGACCGAGGAAGCGGTGCGCGCCATGGCGGCAGGGAGCGACCGGGTTCATCAGGAAGCCGAGCGGAGCAAGGGCGCGGGGATGGCTCTGGAGAAGATCCGCAACAGTACCTTAAAGGCGCGGGAGCAGGTCGGCGGCATCGTCCGGGCAACCCAGGAGCAGTCGCGAGGGAGCCGGCAGATCACCAACTCCATCAACCAGGTTGCCTCGATGCTCGATCATATTTCCACCGCGATCAAGCAACAGGCCGAAGGAAACCGGCAGCTGAGCTACTCGGCCGAGGCGATGAAGGAGATCGCGGCGCAGGGCAAACTCTCCACCGGCGAGCAGGCCAAGGGGAGCCGGCAGATCAACCAGAGCATGGAGCGCATCCGCTCGATGATCGAGCGCATCGACGCCGCGACGCGGGAACAGACTGAGCGCAGCCGCCAGGTCGTCGAGGCGGTTTCGAACATCCGACGCATCGCCGAGGCAACGGCCGTCCGCACCGCCGAACTCGACCAGGTCGTCGACATTCTCGCCACCCAGAGCGGTATTCTCGAAAGCGAGGTCGGCGCCTTCAAGGTCTGACCATCATTTGGACGAATCAAAGCAAAAAGGCCGGGGCACTCGTTGCCCCGGCCTTTTTTTGATATCTCGCCCTCTTTATTTCCAGTCGTGCAGACCATATCCTGCAAGAATTTTTTTCAACGTACCGTCACGCCGCAACTCCTCGATCCCCTTGTCGAAAAGGGCGGCATACTCTTTGGCCTTGGGATCCTTGGGGGAGAAGGCGACATAGACCGGATCGGGCTCACCGCTGGCGGCGCAACTCAATTCGCCGGCGAGGCCAAGATCCTGCACCGTCCCCTGCAGCACCGCGCTATCGTCGATGACGAGGTCGACCCGTCCCTTGGCCAGTTTGCGCAGGCTCAGCTCCAGGGCATTCTCGCCGGAGGAGATTTGAATCTTCTTGTCGTTCTTTTTGTTCGCCTCGATATAACCATCGATCTCTTCGTCGTCATAAGAGTAGTCGCGAATGACCCCGAGTACCTTGCCGTCGAAGGATTTGACCCCGCGGTAGCTCCACTTCTCCCCCTGGCGCAGGCAGAAGCCGTTGGCGCTCATGCCGAAGGCATTCTTCGGATAGACCAGATCCTCGGCGTCACTGACCACGGCGCCGACGATGGCGGTGATTTTACCGATGCGCGCCTCCTCGATGCTGCGGGCCCAGTTCATCTGTTGGTAATCGACGGTATGCCCGGCCTTGGCGAAGATCAACTTCAGCACCTCGATCATGTAACCCGGCTTGGCCGCATCCGGCGCGCAATTGTAGGGGCACCACTCATCGGCACGGACGGTGACGACCCCAGCCTGCGTCACCCCCGGAGCCAGCCACAGACCAACAACCAGCAGCAACACGATGAAACCCTGCACTCTCCTCAGCATGAAAGACCTCCCTGTCATGGAATGACGCACCGAAGTGCGTGGATAAATCCGTGAGGATAATATCACGATACCATTGGACTTGCTGGCAATAAACTACCCCCACCCCAGCTCCCGCATGGTCGTGGCCAGCAAGCCGAGATCGACCCGGCGCTCATGCACGGGGCGTGGGTCGGCAGCGTAGGCGGCGAGCTGCTCCTCAAAGACCGGTTTCTCCTTCTGGTAAAAGATTCCCAAGCGCAGGGGCTCCTCCTCGCAGGCACGGGCAAAAGCCTGTTGCCGGTCCCCGGGATCGTGGTCGCTTGGCAGGGGGGCGGTATGCGCGGCGAACCACTGATAGGTGTTGAGCTTGTTGAAGGTCACGCACGGTTGCAGCAGATCGACCAGGGCGTAGCCGCGATGCTGGATCGCCGCCTGGAGGATGGCGCGGGTTTCCTCGACGTTGCCGACGTAGGCGCGGGCGACAAAGGCGGCGTCGAGGGCGATGGCGACGGCGAGGGGGTTGAAGGGTTCGAGGATGACGCCATCGACCTGCAAGGGGGTGACGAAGCCGCGCGGGCTGGTCGGCGAAGCCTGCCCCTTGGTCAGGCCGTAGACCATGTTGTTGTGGACGATATTGGTCAGGTCGGGGTTGCGGCGGATGCAATGGAGGAAGTGGTTTCCCCCTTCGCCGTACATGTCGCCGTCGCCGCTCTCGGCGATGACGGTGAGGTTGCGGTTGCTCGCCTTGATCGCCGTCGCCACCGGCAGGGCGCGGCCGTGCAGGCCGTTGAAGTAATGGACGCGCAAGTATTGGGGGAGTTTGGCGGCCTGGCCGATCCCCGAGACCAGGACGGTCCGCTGCTGGTCGAGGTCGAGGGCGGCGAGGGTATCGCGGACCTGGTTGAGGATGCCGTAATTGCCGCAGCCGGGACACCAGGCAACATCGCAGCCCGGGCGGGCGAAGCGATTTTCGCTCATGACCAGTCCTCCTCCTGCAGATGGGCCACCACCTCTTCGACACTGAAGGGGAGGCCGTTGTACTTGAGCCACTGGCGGTCGGCGCCGCGGCCGGTTTCGGCGCGCAGCAGACGAGCAAACTGGCCGGTGGCGTTGTTTTCGATGACGATGACGATCTGCGCCTGCAGCAGGGCATCGACCACCTCGGCCGGCAGCGGATAGACCTGCGGGCAGTAGAGAAAGGCGGTGTGCGGCGCATCGACCCGCGCCAGGGCTTCACGGACGCAGCCATAGGTCGAACCGAAGCCGACGATGAGGCTGGTGAAATCGGCCGGGCCATAGAGCCGCGGCGGCAGCGCCAGATCGAAGCGCAGCAGCTCCCCCTTGGCCAGACGTTTGTCGACCATGGCGGTGCGCACGGCGAAGTCCTCGGTGATGCACCCCTGCGCATCGTGCTCGTCGCTGTCGACGCAGACCAGCCCGGCGCCCAGCCCCGGAATGCCGCGGGGCGAGACGCCGTTGACGCTCGGCGCGTAACGCTGGTAGTCCGCCGCCGTGACGACGATCTGCGTCTCCGGCGGTCGATCGGCCAGGGGAAGATCCGGTATGTCGTAAACACTGTCGAGGAGAAACTGGTCGGTGAGGAGAATTACCGGCGACTGACTGGCATCGGCCATGGCGAAGGCGTGGGCGGCACAGAGAAAGGCGTCTTCGAGGGTGCCGGGGGCGAGGATGGCGCGGGGAAATTCGCCGTGACCGCCATAGCGGGCGAGCTCCAGATCCCCCTGCTCGCTACGGGTCGGCAGCCCCGTCGCCGGGCCGGGACGCTGGGCCAGATGGATGACCAGGGGGGACTCGATGGCGCCGCAGAGACTGAGGCCCTCGGTCATCAGGTCGAAGCCTCCCCCCGAGGTGCTGACCAGCGCCCGGCCGCCGGCATACCAGCTCCCCAACGCCATGTTGATGGCGGCGATCTCGTCTTCGGCCTGCTCCACCACCACCCCGTGCGTCCGCGCCTGCCTGGCCAGATGGATGAGGACCCCGGTCGAGGGGGACATGGGATAGGAAGCGATGAAATTGCAGCCGCCGGCCAGCGCCCCGAGGGCCACGGCGGCGGAACCGTCGAGGAGGAGCGGCCGCTCGGCCGCGGCACGTGGCTGACTCGGCAGCAACAGGGCACAGCAGCCGGCGTGAGGCGCTGCCGCCTCCCAACCATGCCGCGTCGCCGCCAGATTCGCCGCGCTCTGCGCATTGGCAGAGTCGCCGAAATAGCTCGCCACCGTCGCATTGAGGAGTTCCCGGTCAAGGCCAAGGAGTCGCGCCAGAAAACCGCAGGCTATGGCATTGGCGAAAAGCACGCCGCCGGCGGCCTTGCTCAACTCTTGCAGCGGCAGCGGGATCATCCCGGCGACCTCGCCCAAACTCCGCGGGTCGCCAACTACCACTGTCTCCGTCCCGAAGCGTCCCTGCAAACGTGGCAACGCGGCCGGATCGAGGATCAGGCAGAGATCGACCTTCTCACACCAGGCGTTGACCGGATGCGGTGCCGCGCGCAGGGTCACCGAGTTACTCCCCCCCCGAATGCGCGACATGAACTCGCTAGCGGCGAAGACGTGCCAGCCGGCCTGACTGAGGAGCCTCAGCATGAGGGTTTGCAGGGTCTGCAACCCCTGCCCGGCTTCGCCACCGAACAATAGAGCAACTTCGCTTCGCGGCGGTGTGGCCATGGCCGTCCTCCCCTATCATCGGCGCCCGCTGGCGCGTTCTTTTTCGGTTTGCGCTTCAGTATAACCGGATTAACGCCGGCGTCACCTGGGCCCGACGATCGCCGGTGCTTTTATTTAATGAGCCATTGCTTGACCCTCGGTCTTTGTTGGTTAGACTTCCAAAATCCTACCCCATCGCAGCGTCCTTGGAGGACCACATGAAAATTTTCGAGTTTGCCCTCAAGATGGAAGAAAACGGAAAGGCCTATTACGAGAAGCTGGCGAAGACTGCGCAAACCAAGGGTTTGCAGGCGATTTTCACCGAGTTGGCCATGGATGAGCAGAAACATTACGATATTTTCAAGGCTATGCTCGCCGGCCAGGAGGTGTATATGGCCGACTCCATGGTTCTGGAAAAATCACGAAATATTTTTTCTACGCTGCTTGCGGATAAAACCGCGATGGTCGTCTCCACGAGCGATCTCGAGGCTTATCGATACGCCATGAAGCTCGAGGTGGACAGTTTCCGCCTCTATGAAGAAGCCGCCGCCAAGGAATCGAATACCGACGTCAAAGTCTTGCTGTTGCGCATCGCCGGCGAAGAACACAAACACTTCAATATCCTCGAAAATATCTACGCCTTCGTGAATGCACCGAACCAGTATCTGGCCTGGGGGGAATTCAGCAATCTGGAGGAATTCAGAAACTTCGGGCGGGATGTCGGGCGTTAGATGGCATCAAGCCCTTTCCGGCGGCGCATTTTCAATTCTCGCCTCCGCTGCTGTGGTCGTGGAGATCCAGTACCGGCGACCTCCCCCTCCTTGCAGCAACAATTTGGCGATTGTGCTAAATTTGTTCTGTGAGAAGAATTTGGAGAAAGGAGTCGGCTATGGAAAGGGAACGTTTTATTTATCTGTGTCAGGAAAGCGATGGCGGACGCGATGCCTTTGCGGCCCACCCCTCCACCCACGAGGAGGGCTTCGTCACCAGTTGCAGCATGGAGTCGGGCACTCTGCAGGTGCGGACCCCGGACAATCAGATGCGCAGCTGGGACTTTCAAGAATGTGAAGAGTTGCCGCTGATCGCCGGCATCACCCTGCACTAGCCCGTCTCACGCCCCCACAGGAGTCATCGCGTGGGGGCGTCGTGCTTGGCCACGCAGGAAGGCGCGCTGGAGTTCGGCGTTAATCCGCCAAGGATGGGAAAGTCAAGCAGGAGGTGTTGCTGCGTGGTTGCGCAGCGCCCCCGGTGCATAGGAGGGTGTCATGATCCAGAACCTGACGCAGAAAATTCTCGCCGCCCACTTGGTCGAAGGCAAGCTGGAGCCGGGGACGGAGATCGGCATCCGCATCGACCACACCCTGCTGCAGGATGCCACCGGCACCATGGCGATGCTCGAATTCGAGGCCCTCGGCTTGCCCAAGGTCAAGGCCGGTCTTGCCGCTCAGTACGTCGATCACAACCTGCTGGAGACCGACAACAAGAACGCCGACGACCACAAGTACCTGCAGACCGCCTGCGCCCGCTACGGTCTGCACTTCTCCCGCCCCGGCAACGGCGTCTCCCATCAGGTCCACATGGAGCGCTTCGGCCGCCCCGGCTTCACCTTGCTCGGCGCCGATAGTCACAGCACTGGCGCCGCCGGGGTGTCGATGCTCGGCATCGGCGCCGGCGGCCTCGACGTCGCCTTGGCCATGGCCGGCTATCCCTACTACCTCCCCTGCCCCAAGGTCTTCGGGGTCAAGCTGGTTGGGCAGCTCCCCGACTGGGTCAGCGCCAAGGATGTGATTCTCGAGATGCTGCGGCGCTACGACGTCAAGGGGGGGTTGGGGAAGATCATCGAATACTACGGCCCCGGCGTCGCCACCCTCTCCGCCACCGACCGCGAGACCATCGGCAACATGGGGGCCGAACTCGGCGCCACCACCACCCTCTTCCCCTCGGATGAACGCACCCGCCGCTATCTCGAATCGCAGGGACGGGTTGACGTCTGGGTCGAACTCGCCGCCGACCCCGGTTGCAGCTACGACGAACACGCCGAGATCGACCTGACTAAAGTCGAGCCCCTCATCGCCTGCCCGACCTCCCCCGGCAACGTCAAGCGGGTGCAGGAGGTCGCCGGGATCAAGGTCGACCAGACCATCACCGGCTCCAGCGTCAACTCCTCCTTCCGCGATCTGCTGGTAGTGGCGCGCATCGTCAAGGGGCGCCATTCGCACCCCGACGTCTCCTTCCACATCAACCCCGGCAGCCGCCAGGTATTGGAGAACATCGCCGACGCCGGCGGGGTCATGGATCTCCTCCTCGCCGGGGCGCGCATTCACCAGAGCGGCTGCCTGGGCTGCATCGGCATGGGCCAGGCCCCCGGCACCGGCCAGGTTTCGCTGCGCACCTTCCCGCGCAACTTCCCCGGCCGCTCCGGCACCAAGGACGACCAGGTCTACCTCTGCTCGCCCGAGACCGCCGCCGCCGCCACCCTCAAAGGGGTCATCACCGATCCCCGCGAGCTGGGCAAGGAGATGGACTATCCGCGCATCGTCGATCCGGAGAAGTACCTGGTCGACGAGTCGTCCATCATCTTCCCGTCGCCGGAGCTGGCAACGACCGAGGTGGTGCGCGGGCCGAACATCAAACCCCTCCCCCACTTCGAGCCGCTCCCCGAGTCGTTGAGCCTCAAGGTGGCGATCAAGGTCGGCGACAACGTCTCCACCGACACCATCATGCCGGCCGGCAACAAGGTCTTGCCGCTACGCTCCAACATCGACGCCATCAGCGAGTTCGTCTTCTACCAGCTCAATCCCGACTTCCACCGCGAGTGCCGGGCCCTGGGCGATGCCATCGTCATCGGCGGCGACAACTACGGCCAGGGGTCGAGCCGCGAACATGCCGCCCTGGCGCCGCGCTACCTCGGGGTACGGATCAAGCTGGTCAAGAGCTTCGCCCGCATCCACAAGGCCAATCTCTGCAACTTCGGCATTCTGCCGCTGACCTTCAAGGATGGGCGCGATTACGACACGATCCAGCCGGGGGATGTGCTCGATTTCTCTGAACTGCGCCAGTTGCTGAAAGCCGGAGCGGTGGAAATCCCGCTGCGCATCGGTAAACGGGTCATCACCGCCCTCCTCGACGTCTCCGACCATCAGCGCCGCCACCTTCTCGCCGGCGGCACCCTCAATTTCATCCGCAACTCACTGGCCCGCTAAAAGCTTTTGTGCGGGCACCAACGAAAGGAGCGAACCACCATGGGGACTCATTACATTGTCGAGGGCTGCATCAATTGCGGGGCCTGCGCCCAGGTTTGTCCGGTGAACGCCATCAGCGAGAAGGGGGATTCGCACTTCATCGATCAGGAGGTCTGCATCGATTGCGGCGCTTGCGATTCGGTCTGCCCGGTCGATGTCATCAAGTGGACGACGACGGCGTGAGCACCTGTTCCGGCTGATCGGCCGGATCGAAGCGGAGGTGCTGGTGGTGCTGGTGGTGAGAGTGGGGCACCAGAAGGAAGTCTACGAAGGGTGAGGCCGCAGGGTGTGCCCCATCGGCAGGAAAAATACAAAAAGGCCCGCAGAACGCGGGCCTTTTTGTTGCATGTCTGTCTTTGACTGTCGGCGGCTACAGAGCAGCGGATCATAAATGTGTATTATGTCGCTCTATTTCGGCTATCAGTCGTTACACCTTCAGCTAATCGATAAAATTCACACTTCCGCAAGAGGGATTGTAAGCCCCACGTGAGCTGGCAGATCGAGAAGCACGCCTCCACCATACACGTACTCGCCGGTTACCTTTGATAAAGGCCAAGAAAAGGGGGATAGATTTATTTTCAATAGCCCGAGAATGTCGATTGTCTTCACACCGCAATCCGCAAATCGATCGCCTCGTAATCAACCCGCAACACCAGCCGGTTCCCCTCCTCGCTGCTTTCAATCAGACCGATCTGCGAGAGGTGCCTCACATCGTCGGCGACGTTCTTGATGTTGCGCTTGCTCAGGCGCGCCAGTTCA
>Ga0154464_1140_pt1 | contig 32637 bp, 38 predicted proteins | sample RifGroC2_FD_105657 | JGI IMG/M metagenome (GOLD analysis project Ga0154464, IMG submission 105657) | Desulfuromonadales bacterium GWC2_61_20
GCCAGCGGATTTGTCGGCAGTGAGGTTCTACGGCAGTTGGTGGCGGCGGGACACACCCCGCGCTGTCTGCTGCGGCCGGGGTCGGAGAACAAACTGGCGGTGCGGGACGGGGTGGAGATCCACCACGGCGACGCGACGGTGGCGGCGAGTCTCGCCGGCGCCCTGTCCGGCTGCGACGCCGTCATCCACCTCATCGGCATCATCCGCGAATTCCCCGGCAAGGGGATCACCTTCCGCCAACTGCACGTCGCCGCGACGGAAAACATCGTCGATGCCGCCGGGGCTCAAGGGATCCGCCGCTTCCTGCACATGAGCGCCAACGGCACCCGCGCCGGCGCCCCCTCTCCCTATCACAGCAGCAAGTGGGCGGCGGAAGAACGGGTCCGCGAGGGAGATCTCGACTGGACCGTCTTTCGCCCCTCGGTGATCTTCGGCCCCGGCGACGGTTTTGTCACCATGCTCGCCGATATGATCCGGCGTTTCCCGGCGGTACCGGTCATCGGCGACGGCCAGTACACCTTCTCGCCCATCGCCGTCAGCGACGTCGCCGCCGGTTTCGTCGCTGCCCTCACCACTCCTGCGGCAGTCGGCCAGACCTACCACTGCGGTGGCCCCGAGACCTTGACCTACGACGCCATTCTTGACATCATCGGCAGCGCCCTCGGCAAAAAAAGTGTGACCAAGATTCACTATCCTCTCTTCATGATGAAACCGGTCGTCGCCATGCTCGAAAGGATCCCCGCCTTCCCCCTCACCACCAGTCAACTGACCATGCTTCTGGAGGGGAACAGCTGCGACCCCACCCCCTTCGCCACCGCCTTCGGCCGGACCCCGGAACCCTTCGCCACCGGGGTCCGGCGTTATCTCAAAGCGTAAACTCACCCATCTCGACCACCCGAAAGGATCCGCCATGCGTCGTTTCGCCCTCCCCCTCACCCTGATCATCGCCCTCGCCTTGACCCTCCCCGCCTGCGTCATGGTCAAAGCCAAACCCGCCCCCCCCGGCCAGGTCAAGAAAGCCACCGGCTTCAACCCCGCTTCGGGCAAGGTCAAGATCAAATAGTCACGCCCCCCTGCCGCAGCCGTCCGGCCTTGAAGAGCTTGAGGCGAAAGTAGGCCTCGCGCTCGCGCTCGCCGAGAAAACGGGCGATCTCGCGCATCTGCCGACGCAACGTCGGCAGCACCCGCTCTTCGAGGACGCGGATGCGGCGGGTCAGCCGCAACAGCTCATCGCCGAGGCGCTTGACCTTCCCTTCGAAAGCGGCCAGGGCGAGCATTTCGGCGACAATGCTCTCGCCGCGGTCAACCGCCTCTTCCAGATGCGGCGTGGTCCCACGATAATCGTACTCTCGCTGCCACGGTGTCCGCCGGGGATCGACCCCGGCACTGACTTCGCGGTAGCGCAAACCGAGAAAATTCCCCTCCGCTACCCGCAACTCCAGATCCCGGGCCGCCGCCATGGCCGCCGCACCAACAAAACTCTCTCCTTCCCACTGTCGCCCCCGCTCCAACTCCAAAAGCGCCTCGGCGTAAAGGAGGGCCAGGCGTTCCCGCGTTCGCAACAACGGCACCGTGGCCTGGAGAAATTCGCGCAGCAGCGCTTGCCGTCGCCCTTTGAGCAGGCCGATACTCCCGGCCACGGTGAGGGCATGTTCCTTGAGGCGCAGCAGGTTGGTGCGGGTCGGGTGGATCATTTCCCCTCCTCACCGAATTCGCGCAGCAGGGCGGCGCCGGCATCGAGGGTGGCGGCGACGCTGCGCCGCTCGCTCTGGGCGATGAATGCCGCCTCGAAGCGATCGGCAAAATCGAGCAGGCGGCGATCGCCGGCGAGCATGCCGTCGCGGCCGACAATCGCTTCGAGCCGCCGCAGTTCGCGCCCACGGGCATAACAGCGGTAGAGGCCATTGGCGATGGCGCGGTGATCGGCGCGGGTGCGGCCGGCGCCGATGCCGTGCTGCATCAAACGGGAGAGGCTCGGCAGGACGTCGAGGGGGGGGAAGATGCCGCGCTGGTGCAGGTCGCGGGAGAGAACCAACTGCCCCTCGGTGATGTAGCCGGTAAGATCGGGGATGGGGTGGGTGATGTCGTCCTCGGGCATGGTCACCACCGGCAGCAGCGTCACCGAACCGGGGCGGCCGCGGATGCGCCCGGCGCGCTCGTAGAGGGAAGCGAGGTCGGAGTAGAGATAGCCGGGGTAGCCGCGGCGGCCGGGAAGCTCCTCACGGGCGGCGGCGACCTCGCGCAGAGCGTCGCAGTAGTTGACCATGTCGGTGACCAGCACCAGCACGTCGAGGCCGCGTTCGAAGGCGAGATATTCGGCGACGGTGAGGCCGAAGCGCGGGGCGAGGAGGCGTTCGACCACGGCCTGGTCGGCGAGATTGAGGAAGGCGACGAAGCCGCCGGCCATGTTGTCGAGGACCCGGCGGTAGAAATTCGCTTCCTGGTGGGTCAGGCCGAGGGCGACGAAGACGACGACAAAGGCGCCGCCGCCGGCGAGTTGCGCCTGGCTGAGGATACCGGCGACGACCTCGCGGGCGGGGAGGCCGGCGCAGGTGAAGAGGGGGAGCTTCTGTCCCTTGACCAGGGTGTTGAGGCCGTCGATGGCGGAATAGCCGGTTTCGATGAACTCCTCGGGGCGGGCCCGGGCGGTAGGGTTGAGGGGGCGCCCGCTGACCGGGGCCCAGCGCTCGGGGAGATAGGGCGGCAGACCGTCGAGGGGACGGAAGGAGCCGTCGAAGATGCGGCCGACACACCCCGGCGCCAGGGGAGCCCGGCGCACCCGGTCGGAGAAGATCACCCGGGTCGTCGGCAGATCGAGGCCGGCGGTCTCGCCGAAGAGCTGGACCAGGACCGTGCCGCTGTCGATACGCAACACCTCGCCGGCCTGCTCGCTGCCGTCCGGGGCCACCACCCGCACCGCTTCGCCGATGCGCGCCCCGGCAATCTCTTCCAGGAGCAACAGGGGGGCGCGCACGGCGCGCAGGGTGGCATAGCTCGCTTCCATAAGTTTCATGGCCCGCCTCCGGTTGTCGCGCCAGCGGCTTCTCCGGCTAAACCGGCGACCCCGCGGTCATGGTCGGCAAGGATGCCGCGCAGGCAGGCGGCAGTCGCCTCGGGGGGAGAGAAGGCCTCGTCGCTGTAGGCGTTCTGACTGAGGAACTCGTCGCGGATGCGTCCGACGCTGGCGAGGAGGAGGCGATCCGGTTCCTGCAAACCCTCGGGACCGACGATCTCGGCAATCTCGCGCAGCGCCTCTTCCTGACGCAACAGTTCGCGGCAGCGTTGGCGCAAGCCCCCCCAGTCGGCGGCGCGGTCACTGAAGAAACCGACCGCCTCCTGCGCATAGAGAGAATAGCTTTGCTGCCAGTTGATGGCCGGAAAGTGGCGGCGATGGGCGAGACCGGCATCGAGCATGAAGAAGGCCCCGGCGGCGCGCAGACAGGCCTGGGTCACCGGTTCGGTGAGGTCGCCGCCGGGGGGAGAGACGGAGAGGAGCATACTCAGGGAGCCGCGGCCGCCGCCGCAGGTCTCGACCACGCCGGCGCGTTCGAAATAGGCGGCGAGGCGCGAGCCGAGGTAGGTCGGATAGCCCTCCTCCCCCGGCATCTCCTCGAGGGAACTGGAGATCTCGCGCAGCGCCTCGGCCCAGCGCGAGATGCTGTCGGCGAGGAGGAGGACCTGCAGGCCCATGTCGCGGTAGTACTCGGCCAGGGTCACGGCGGTGTAGATCGACGCTTCCCGCGCCGCTACCGGCATGTTCGAGGTGTTGGCGATGACGATGGTCCGCTCCAGCAGCGCCCCGCCGCGCCAGGGGTCGCGCAGGGCCATGAACTCGTCGAGGAGGTCGGCCATCTCGTTGCCGCGCTCGCCACAGCCGACGTAGACGACGACATCGACATCGGCGAACTTGGCGATCGCCTGTTCGAGAACGGTCTTGCCGGTGCCGAAACCGCCGGGAAAGATGGCCGTTCCCCCCTTGACCAGGGGAAAGAGGAGGTCGATACAGCGCTGCCCGGTGATCAGCGGCGCCGTCACCGGCAGCCGCCGCCGGCAGGGGCGTGGCCGCCGCGCCGGCCATGGCTGCCACAGGTGCAACAGGGTACCGTCGGCAAGGCGGCCAATCGGCGCCTCGACGGTGAAGTCGCCGCCGTCGAGGGCTTTGATGGTGCCGGCGGCGGCGGCGAGAATCTGGTGCTGGATTGGTCCCTCCGCCACCGTGCCGAGGATCTGGCCGGGAGCGACGGCGGCGCCGGGGGCGAGGCACGGCGTCAAGTGCCAACGGCGGGTCAGATCGAGAGGAAAGAGCCCGCCGCCGGCCTGGAGAAAGGGGCCGTCGCGGGCGACCAGGGCCGGCAGGGGGCGTTGCAGCCCATCGAACATACCCCCGAGGAGGCCGGGCCCGAGACGGACCATCAGCGCTTCCCCCGTCGCCGTCACCGGCTCGCCGACGGCGAGACCGCGGGTCTCCTCGTAGACCTGGATGACGGCGCGCTGCGGCTCGAGGCGCACCACCTCACCGATAAGACCGGCGTGGCCGACCTGCACCTGTTCGTAGAGGCGAACCCCGACCAGATCTGCACTCACCGTCGGTCCGGAGATGCCGGTAATCGTCCCGTTCATCGCTCCAGCCTCACCTGATAGCCGAGGACCCGCCGCAGCAGCCGGCGGATATAGTCGGGACCGGCCGCCGCCCCCAAAGCCGGCGCCGGCAGCACCAGCAGCACCCCGCGCCAGCTCCGCTCCAGGGCCCGCAGCCGCGCCTCATCCAACCCCGGCAGCAGCCGTTCGTCGACCACGATGACGCCGGTTTCGGGGTCGGCCACGAGGTGGTGCAGCACGCTCGCGACCCCGGCGCAATCGACCACCCGCTGCTGCACCCCGGCCAGAGCGAAAGCGTCGCGACCATCCGCCGGCGTCAAAAAGACCATGCGCGTCATGGGGTTGCCTCCGCCATACCCGTCTCTGCTCCAGCCGGGGCCGACACCAGATAGCGACAGAGACTTTCGAGCAGCAGAGAGAACTCAAGGGGATCGGGACCCAGTCGCCGCAGCCTCTGCCCCAGGGCCGCCGGCACCTGCTGCGCCCAGGCGGCGCCTGTCGCCGCCAAGCCGAAGCGCCGCTGCGCCAGCGCCGCCACTGCTGTCACCTCCCCCTGGCGCCACAGCGCCGCCAGGCGACGCGCCGGCACCTCCCCACCCGGCAGCAGGGATGGTTCGGGGCCATCCCAGCGCAACTGTTTTTGCACCGTCAGCAAATTGCGGCCATCGATGAGCCCGGCGATCACCAGCTGCACCGCCGGGTTACGCGCGGCCGCCGCAGCCGCCGTCAGCACCCTGTCGGTCAGATGCGCTTCGAATTCGCGAAGGCCGGCGACGAAGCCAAGGCCGCAGTGCTCGGCCAGGGCGGCGACAAGCTGTGCCTCCGTCATCTCCCCGGCCAGGGGCGTCACCAGCTCCACCGCCAGCAGCGTCCCGGCCAGGGCCGCCGCGCAGCCGGCAGCGTCCCCTCCCCGCCGCCGGCGCAGGGCGTTGCCGAGCTGGCGGATTTCAAGGAGGCTCAGCAGCGGCCCCAGTTCACGTCGCCAGCCGGGATCGAGACGGCGGTAGAGCCAGCGCGTCTCGGCCAGAACCGCCACCCAGGGCTCACTTTCCCGCCTCCCCGGTAGGCCTCGGCGGCGGCCGCGTACCCGCGCCAGCACAAAATCGCGGGGAACAACGGAAGCTTCAAGGGGTCGCAGCAAGCGCATCGTCATCACCTCGTTCCAGAGCGGCCAGCAATTCCGGCAGGAGATCGTCCCAACAGCGTTCCAGGCGCTTCTCCAGACTGTTATCGATCCGCACCCGCCCCTCCGCCGTCTCTGCCACCACCCCTCCGGAAAGAGCCGGGTCGGGGAGGATTTCCGCTGACGGAAAGAGCCGGGCGGCAACCTCCCGATCCCGGGGATGAACCCGGACCTTGGCCCATGATAGCGGCGGAAGTTCCTCAGCACAGGCCCTGAGCAGAGCCGCGGGGTCGCGGCTGGCCACTTCCGGCAGCAGCTGTGCCGCCTGTTGGCGCAGGCGCTCGGCCAAGGCGTTCTCTCCGGCCAACAGCAGGGCACAGGTCTGCCGCCGCCCGGCGGCCAGACAGCGCTGGCGCTCGGCCGCCGCCGCCATTTGCCAGTCGCGTGAGGCGGCCGCCCGCAACGCGTCCCGGCGCTGCTGCGCCGCCGCCTCACGCGCGGCCATCTCGGCGTCGTGGCGCTGGTGCAATGCCGCCAGGGCGCGCTCGCCTTCCTGGCGCAATGCTTCGAGCAATGCCTCGCGGCCCATGGCCGGTCAGACCATGAGCAGGATCATCGCCGCAACGACAAAGCCGAGGATGACCATGGTTTCAGGAATCGCCAGGAGGATGATGACCGTCGCGGTCAGCTCCGGCTTCTCGGCCAGGGTGCCGGCCCCGGCCGCACCGATGCGCGACTGCGCCCAGGCCGTGGCCAGGGCCGGGATTCCCACCGCCAGCGCGGCGGCAAAAGCAATCAGGACCTTTTCCATGAGTTCGCGCCTCCTTTTATTTTGGACGTTTCTCCAGGGGATGATAGTCGTGCCCCCCCGGCTCGAAAAACTTGCTGAAAAACTCGACGTAGTGCAAACGCAGGGCATGCACGGTCGGGGCGAAAATCCCCAGCAGGAGATTGAAGAGGTGGAGAAGTCCGGCGACGAAGATCCCGGCGACGATGCTGCCGCTGAGGCCGCCGAGCCGGTTGGCAACGGTGGCGAGGAGGACCGAGGTCAGGCCGATGGCCATGAGCCGGGCGTAGGAGACGACGTTGCCGATGGTTTTGAGCATCTCCAGCGGCGCCAGCAGCCCGCCGCTGACCAAGAGCAGCGGGATCGTCACCCCGAGACTCCACAGGGCCACCGCCAGCAGCCCGCTCTCCGGTGCCGCCCAGCCGACCCCGACCAGCACGAGAGCCAGGAGGATGAGGAGATTGAACAGGCGCAGCCAGGCTTCGCGCCGGTGACCGGAGCGCGCCGCCACGAAAATGCCCAGAATCAGACCGAGCCCGACATGGACCAGCCCGACACTCAGGGCAAACCAGAGGAAGGGGACCAGCGATCCGCTCCTGGCGAAGAGGAGCGGTGCGAGGCCGAGACGCTGCCCCCCCTCCTCGCCGAAACATTCGCCGAAGAGGAGGCCGAAGAACATACTGCTGACAGCGCACGCCATCAGGATCCGCGCCCCATCGCGCACCGTCGGCGAAATCCGGGGCTGCATCATCACCCCGCCGGCCACGAGAGCCAGCACCCCCCCGTAACCGAGATCACCGAGCATCAAACCGAAGAGGAGGGGAAAGAAGAAGGCGACCAGGGGGGTCGGATCGATGGAAGCATAGCGCGGCAGCGGCAGCAGTCGTACCAGCAACTCGAAAGGCCGCAGGTAATAGGGATTGTGCAGCAGCACCGGTACTTGCTCCAGGTCGTGTTCGCAGACCTCCCCTTCGGTGAGGTCCACCTCGCCACCGAAACGCGCTTCCAGCTCGTCGCGCAGTCCCGCCACCCGCGCCGCCGGCATCCACCCGTGCACACAGAAGCAGAGCTCGGTTTCGAAAACGTCGGCCGCCGCCGCCAGTACCGCCAGGCGGTCGTCGAGCCAGTCGGCGACCTTGCGGTAGAGAGGGAGCCAGCGCCGGGCGAAGCGTTCCTCCTCGGCGGCGAGCAGCAGCGCCCGCTGGCGGGCTTCCTCGCTGCGCCGGGACAGGGTCGCCACCTGTTGCTCCAGAGGCAATCCGGCCAGCTCAGCGGGAAGGGCCAATTCCGCTACCCCTTCAGCAGCCAGGGCCCCCCGCACGACCTCGGCAAAATCGTTGTCGGTGGCGATGACCCCGACGGTTGTTCCATCCGGCGCCACCGCGGTGTCGAGGTGAAAGCGGCCGCCGGTGAGCCCTTCCGCCGCTGCCGTCAACTTGCCGGCCAACTCCGGTTCGCGCAGGGTCACGCCGACGACCTGCACCAATCCGGCGGAGGTATCGCGCCCCTCCAGCAGCCCAGCCAACGTCTGCAGCAGCCCGGCCTGGCGGCTACTCTCCAGCGTCTGGCGCTGCAGCCCTTCGCGCTCGTCCCGCCGCCGCCGGCAGCTGTCGAGATGCCGGGGGAGGAGGTGCGCCAGCGCCTCCAGCGCCGCCGGCGGATCGAGGTAGGCGACTCGCAGCGGGGGTGCTGGCAGCAGGGCGCAGAGCTCGCCGATGCCGTCGCGCAGGTGGGCGAACCAGAGCTGGCGGGCGAGGCTGGCACTGTCGACATGCAACGGATGCAGACCGTGAGCGGCGGTCGCCGGCCAGGGCGCGCCCCCTTCCAGCTGGACCACGCCGATCTCGCGCAGCGCCTCGAGCACCGGCAGCAAACGCCCTTTGGGCCCGACGATGTCAACCTTGGCCATGCGGATGATCATGCCACCTCCCCGGCCACAAGCGCGGCAGCTGCCGCCGCAGCACGGCGCACAGGCGGCTGTCGCTGATACCCGCCAGGGCCGCCGCCCGCGCCTGGGCCGCCGCCACTGCCGCCGTCTGGCTCTCCTCCCCGGCGCGGCAGGCGGCGGCGCGTGCCGCCGCCCCCTCGCCCTGCAGCTCCTGCTCGAGGGCCGCAAGGTCGGCGGCGAGCGCCTTGTCGCACAGCTCCAACGCCGCCCGCAGCCGGGACTCCTCGCCGTCAAGGCGCTGGCGCAGTTGACCCTCAAGGAGGAGAATGTCGTGGAGCGGGGTCTCGTTCATCGCCCTTTCCCGGCACGAACAAGCGCTAACCTCTGGTCCCTATTCAGTATAGCGCCCCGCGCGCACTCCGCGAGGAGCGGCCGGGAGGTGACAGCGCTTTTCTTTTGCCCGCCCTTTCCCTATAATGCCGCCTCCTCTTGAGGAGATCTTTAGCGAATGGAACAATCCCTCACCCCCGCGGCACGCGCCTCCATGCGGCAGGCGATTGCCGAAGCGGGGGGGAACGAAGTCTTTTTCCTCGGCCGTACCGACCGCGAGCGCCGCGTCGTCGAGGCTGAAGCCTTGGCCCGCGGCAGCGCCGAGGCGGTCCCCGCCATCCTCCAGCTCTGCCGCTACGGCGACGTCGTCCTGCACAACCACCCCTCCGGCCGGCTCCAGCCCTCGGGCGCCGACATCGAGATCGCTTCGCGCCTCGGCGCTCTCGGCGTCGGCTTTTACATCGTCAACAACAACGTCGAACGGATCTATCGCGTCGTCGAAGCCTTCGCCCCGAAGGAGAAGCAGAGCCTCGACCCGGCGGCCGTCGCCGCCATCCTCGGCCCGCAAGGGATCGTCGCCACCACCCTCCCCGGCTACGAGGAGCGCCCCGAGCAGCTGCGCATGGCCTTTGCCGCCAGCGAAGCCTTCAACGCCGGCAAGCTGGCGGTGATCGAGGCCGGCACCGGCACCGGCAAGAGCCTCGCCTACCTGGTCCCGGCGATCCTCTGGGCCATCAATAACGAAGAGCGGGTGGTGGTCTCGACCAACACCATCAACCTGCAGGAACAGCTGATCCGCAAGGATATCCCCTTTCTCCAGCGCGCCGCCAAGCTCGACTTCCGCGCCGTCCTGGTCAAGGGACGCGCCAACTACTTCTGCCGCCGCCGCGCCGAGACGGCGCGGCACGAGCCGGGGCTCTTCGAGGCGGAGCACGCCTTGGAGCTCGCCGCCCTCCTCGCCTGGGCCGAGAAGAGCAACGACGGCTCGCGCGAAGAGCTGCCGACGGCGCCGCGCGAGGAGATCTGGGACGAGGTCTGCTGCGAACTCGACCAGTGTTCGCGCGTCCGCTGCCCCCACTACGGCCGCTGCTTCTTCCACAAGGCTAGGCGCCAGGCGGCCCAGGCCGATCTCCTGGTAGTCAACCACAGCCTCCTTCTCGCCGACCTCGCCCTGCGCCAGCAGACCGACAACTACAGCGCCGCCGCCGTCCTTCCCCCCTTCGACCGTATCGTCCTCGACGAAGCCCATCATCTCGAGGATGTCGCCACCCGCTTCTTCGCCACCCAGACCACCCGCTTCACCTTCGGCCGCGTCCTCGGTCGCCTGCGCCACCCGCGCAAGTCGGAACGCGGACTGCTGCCGCGGCTGCAGGAGCTCCTCGCCAAAGAGTTGCCGGAGACCGAAGACACCCTCTACCGCGCCCTCTACGGCCGCATCGAGGAGCTTCTCGCCCTGCGCCAGGCCCTCCTCGACCGCGCCGTCGCCGATCTCGACAGCGTCGGTTTCGACCTCACCGCCGTCCTCGGCCGCAGCGCCTCGCCCCAGGAGGAGTTGCGCCATCGCATCCTGCCGGCCTTTGCCGCCTCCCCCGAGTGGGGCGCCATCGCCGCCCGGGTGCGCGACCTCGGCCGCGAAAGCACCCGCCTCGCCAGCGGCCTGCGCGAGCTGCTCAAGGCCTGCGCCGCCGTTCCGGAAGAGGCCGCCGACAAACTCGTCTCGGCCCTCACCGACCTGCGCGGCATCGCCTCGCGCCTCGAAGGGATCGGCGGCGATCTCGCCTTCTTCGCCGCCCTCGAAGCGGGGACCTGCGCCTGGCTCGAGGTGGCGCACGGCCGCATCGGCCGCGGCAACGGTCTCGTCGTCCGCCTCTGCACCGCCCCGCTGGAGGTCGCCGCCAGCCTCAAGAGCGCCGTTTACGACCGCTACCGCACCGTCGTCATGACCAGCGCCACCCTCGCCGTCGACGGCAACTTCGACTACTTCCGCCACCGCGTCGGCCTCGACGCCAGCGAGCCGGGACGAGTCACCGAACTTCTCCTCGACTCCCCCTTTGACTTTGCCCGCCAGACCCTCCTCGCTATCCCCGCCAACATCCCCGAACCGGGGGCGCCGGGCTACGCCGAGGCGGTCAGCGAACTCTGCGAACGCGCCATCGTCGCCGCCGACGGCCGCACCTTCGTCCTCTTCACCGCCTACTCCCTGCTGCGCCGGGTCCACGCCGAGCTGGCACCGGGGCTGCAGGCCCGTGGCTACCACTGCCTGCGCCAGGGGGATGAAAGCCGCCACCGCCTGCTCAAACACTTTGCCGCCGACCCGACCAGCGTCCTCTTCGCTACCGACTCCTTCTGGGAAGGGGTCGATGTGCCGGGACGGGCGCTGGAACAGGTCATCATCACCCGCCTCCCCTTCAAGGTGCCGACCGAACCGGTCCTCGAAGCCCGCGCCGAAGCCATCGAGACGGCTGGCGGCGACCCTTTTCGCGCCTACACCATCCCCCAGGCGGTCTTGCGCTTCAAGCAGGGCTTCGGTCGCCTCATCCGCCACCGTGACGACCGCGGCGTCGTCCTCATCCTCGACAGCCGGGTGGTCAAAAAGGGCTATGGCCGTATCTTCCTCCGCTCCCTCCCCCCCGCCCCGGTGGTCAGCGGTGACAGCAATGAAGTCCTGGCCGCCATTCGCACCTTCTTCACCCCTGTAGGGAAAAAGACTTGACCTTCCTTGCGGAAGTGGCAAGGATGATGCACAGTTAGGCCCTGCTGCGCACGACTCGACAACGTCGTCCCGCTGGCCGACCTTGTCACCGCTCCCCCTTCAACCCCAATGGAGACCTGACCATGAGCCACTTTAGCCGTTTCTGCCTGGCGGCACTCCTGTGCCTTGGCCTGGCCAGTACCACCACGGCCGGCGACATCACCATCAAGCTGCCGCGTCCACCCCTGCCAATTTTTGTCCCCGAGCCTCCGCTCTTTCTCGTTCCGCCAAACCTCGGCTTCCATGTCTCCGTCGACACCCCCGACGACATCTTTTTCGTCAATCAGCGTTACTACGTTCCCAAGGGCGCTGTCTGGTACGTCGGCCCCGGCTACAACGGCCCGTGGCAGACCATCAAGATCGACCGTCTGCCGCCGGGGCTGCGCAAGCATCATCACGACGAAATCCGCCGGGAGCGTGACCGCGAATACCGGCGTTACCACGACGAGGGCGAGGGCTATCACGGCAAGAAGTACCGCCCCGAAAAACGCCATGACCACGACCGGGAGCGGAACAACGGAAAACACAAGGGTAAAGACAAGGGCAGGCACGACGACTGACCGCAGCAAGCGGCAATGAATTTATCTCCAGGAGGATGGTTATGGACAAATTTCTTTTCGCCGGCTGGCTGCTGCGGCGCCTCGCCGAACCGCCCTTTTTCCGCCGCCTCTTCGCCGGGACCCTGGCGCTCCTCGCCGGCGGCGCCGGACTCTACGCGGTGGTCGTCTTTTTCATCGGCTGGAAGGGGATCTTCGACCTGGCCGCCGACGCCATGGCCGGCGGCATCGTCTATCAGCTGACCTTCGTCGTCGCCATCTACGCCGCCGTCCATGCCGCCCTGCTTCGCGCCCGCGAGCTCGACCAGGCGACCGACGGCGACAATCCGGTCCTCGCCGTCGCCGCCGCTTTCTGTCGCGCTACCGGCGAGATCTGGGCCTTCGCCGCCATCCCCCTGGGCCTGGGCGGCGGCATCCTCAACTGGTTCGCCGGGCAGGGCGCGCAGTCGATCTACAAGCCGGTCGCCGGCGTCATCTTCTTCCTCAAGGCGGCCCCGGCCTCCTTCGCCAACGGCGGCACCATCATCGTCAAGGGGCTGGTCTACGGTATCGCCGGTCTCCTTCTCGCCTACACCGTCGCCGAACTCCTTAAACTGGCGGCGGCCCGCGCGAAGCAGCCGTAAAGATCCCGCGGTAGAAACAAAAACCCCGGTGCGCCAAGACGGCCCGCCGGGGTTTTTTTGTATTTCGATTTTGTTGCCGGGAAGCTATTGCCTTACGACGCAGAGCATCACTTTACTCCCGTCCGGATACTTCTGTTGAAAGAGCCTTGCCGCTTCCGCCGGCGTTGTCGCCTCGATCAGTTCGGACTTGACCTCTTCCCCTTCGGTGTAACTGACTTCAAAGATGGCCATGATAAATATTCCTCTTGTCCAAACAGATAGACCATTAGTCACGCGGAGCCGCGAAGAACGCGGAGAGATTCAAGGGCAAGCAAATCTTCTGCGTAACCCCGACGAATGATGATCTTTTTTTTGGAATCTAAAGGTTTTACTCCGCGTTCTTCGCGGCTCCGCGTGAGACAGCTTTTCCAGATTTTTAGTTGTGTGCCCGGAACGGCGTGACTATAAACCTCCCGGCGGCGCCAGGTCAACGATGAAGAAGGACATGGCGGCAGTAAAAAAACGATCCCCTTTTCTCTGCGAACAGCCTAAACTGAGGCCCCATCTTCTTTCAACAGGAGCCCGCCTTGACCGACAACATGCGCCCGCGCCGCAGCCTTCTCTTCATGCCCGGGGTCAACGCCCGCGCCCTGGCCAAGGCCCGGGAACTCCCCGCCGACGGCCTCATCTTCGACCTCGAGGACGCCGTCGCCCCGGCGGCCAAGGGCGAGGCCCGCGCCGCCGTCGGTACCGCCCTGGCGGCCGGCGGCTACGGCCGGCGCGAACTGGTTGTCCGGGTCAACGGACTCGATACGCCGTGGGGGCGCGACGACCTCGCCGCGGCGGCGCGCTGCGGCTGCGACGCCGTCCTTTTGCCCAAGGTCGAAAGCGGCGCCAGCGTCCGCCGCACCCTCGATCTCCTCGAGGAATTCGCCGCCCCCGACAACCTGGAGATCTGGTGCATGCTCGAAACCCCGCGCGGGATCCTGCGGGCCGAAGAGATCGCCACCGCCTCGACCCGGGTCGCCGCCCTGGTCATGGGGACCTCCGATCTGACCAAAGAGCTGCGCGCCCGCCACACCCCCGACCGCCGCCCTCTCCTTGCCAGCCTCGGCCACTGCCTCCTCGTCGCCCGCGCCTACGGCCTCACCGCCCTCGACGGCGTCCACCTCGATCTCCACGACGACACCGGCTTCGCCGCCGCCTGCCGCCAGGGGGTCGACCTCGGCTTCGACGGCAAGACCCTCATCCACCCCAAGACCATCGCCGTCGCCAATAGCCTCTTCGCCCCCGATGCCGCCGCCCTCGCCTGGGCGCGCAAGGTTATTACCGTCCACAGCGCGGCGATGGAACGCGGCGAAGGGATCGTCGTCGTCGACGGCCAGTTGATCGAGAACCTCCATGTCGACGACGCCCGCCGTCTCGTCGCCCTCGCCGCCGCCATTTCCGCCCTCGAAGCCGCCAACCTCCCGGCTCCCAACGGCGGCCACTGAAAGAGGAAACCCCTTGCTGCATATCTATATCGACGCCGATGCCTGCCCGGTCAAGGAGGAGGTCTACCGCGTCGCCCGCCGTTACCAGTTGACCGTCACCCTCGTCGCCAACAGTCCCATGCGCCTCCCCGCCGATGCGCGAGTCTCCCTGCAAGTTGTTGGGGGCGGCCTCGACGCCGCCGACGACTGGATCGCCGAGACCGTCAGCGCCGGCGATATCGTCATCTCCAACGACATTCCGCTGGCCGCGCGCTGTCTCGCCAAGGCGGCCAAGGTCCTCGCCCCCAACGGCAAGCCCTTCACCGGAGACAATATCGGCGACGCCCTCGCCACCCGCAACCTCCTCGCCGAGCTGCGCGGCGGCGGCGACCAGCTCGGCGGTCCGCCCCCCTTCGCGCCGCGCGACCGCTCGCGCTTTTTGCAGAGCCTCGACACCCTGATTCAGGACGTGCGCCAGGGGCGTTGAGGATAAATCCGCTTAATCAGGGAATATGGTGGTGCAGGGTGAAGGTGGCGCCGCGGTCGACGCCGAGGTGCTGGACGAGGTAGGGGAGGAGCCCCTGCAACGTGGCGGGGAGGGTGTAGGGGGGGTTGACGATGAAGAGACCGCTGCCGTGCATGCCGAAGCCTCCCTCCGCCGGGCGCTGCACCGCGAGGGTGACGTGGAGCCAGGCCGGGGCGTTGAGGGCGAGGAGCTGGGCCGGCAGCCCTTGCGCCTCGGCACGCTGCAGCTGGGGATACCACAGGGCATAGGTACCGGTGGCGAAGCGTTTGAGACTCCCCGCGAGGAGGGAGACGACCCGCTGGTAATCGCGCTTCTCCTCGTAGGGGGGATCGATGAGGACGAGGCCGCGCCGGGTCGGCGGCGGAAGATAGGACTTGAGCCCGGCAAAGCCGTCCTCCGCCGCGATGCGCACCTCCCGCCCCGCCGTGCGGAAGTTCTCGCGCAGAATCTCCTCGTCGCTGCCGTGCAGTTCGAAGAGGACCATGCGGTCGTCGGGACGCAGCTGCCGGTGCGCCAGCCACGGCGAGCCGGGGTAGTTGAGGAGCGCCGCGCCGGGATTGCAGTCGCGCACCGCCGCGCGATAGACATCCAGCGCCGCCGGCAGATCGTCGCGCTGCCACAGGCGGCCGATGCCGCCGGCATACTCGGCGTTCTGCGCTGCGTAGCCGCGATCAAGGGCGTAGAGCCCGGCGCCGGCGTGGGTGTCGATATAGGTAAAGGGTTTCTCCTTGCGCTGGAGGTAGGCGAGGAGTTCGAGGAGGACGGTGTGCTTGAGGACATCGGCGTGGTTGCCGGCGTGGAAGGCGTGGCGGTAGCTGAGCATCGCGTAACTCCGGAATGATTCTTTGCGTCTACCAATAGCACAGTCGCCTACCTGCGGCGCAGAAAAATCCTTCCGCCGCTGCACGCATATCCCTTGACGATAATATCCATTCGAGATACTATTCAGCCATGATCCAGTCGTTTCGATGCAAGGAGACCGAGAAGCTTTTCCTCGGCCGTTTTTCGGCCCGATTGCCGCAGGATATCCAGCGCACGGCGGCGATCAAACTCAAGCTGCTGCACGCCGCGACCACCCTCGACACCCTACGGGTCCCACCCTCCAACTATCTGGAGGTGCTGCGCGGCGACAGGGAGGGGCAGCACAGCATACGCATCAACCGGCAATGGCGCGTCTGTTTCCGCTGGCAGGGAAACGACGCCTACGACGTCGAGATCGTCGACTACCACTAAGGCAAGGTGATCCCATGAGCACTCGCGACTTTCCCCCGATCCACCCCGGCGAAATCCTGCTGACAGAATTCCTTGAACCGCTGGGCGTCACCCAGTACCGGCTGGCCAAAGACATTGGTGTCACCCCGCGCCGCATCAATGAGATCATCCACGGCCGGCGCGGCATCACCGCCGATACGGCGCTGCGCCTTGGGCGCTTTTTCAACATGGAGGCGCAATTCTGGCTCAACCTGCAGACGCATTACGACATGGAGGTGGCGCTGGAAGCCCTGCAGGATCGACTGGACAAGGAGGTTCACCCCCTGTCGCGGGCGGCGTGAGAAGACGCGTGGATGATGATGTCTCAGAATTCCCCAATCCCATGAGGACAAAAAGGGATGAATACGGAGAAGCACAAATGACCAAGAATCGCCGGCAAGCGGCCCTAAAGGAAATCCAGAATCTGGCGAAGGCGCTGAACTTGGTCGGGAAAGTTAAATGTTGCATCCTTCCGTGACAGGCACGCCGATGCCCAACCCATCATTGCACCGGCCTTGCGCATAAAGCCGCGCAAGGCCGGTGAATTCAAACATTAATACCACATAGTTGACATTGCCCTTCGACCAGCGTACGCTTTGCCGTACGCACAGGAGGCAACCATGACCACCATCACCGCGACCGAAGCCAGAAAATCCCTCTACAAACTTCTCGATGACGTAACCGAGTCACACGAACCGATCCAGATCACCGGCAAGCGCAGCAGTGCCGTCCTGATCTCCGAAGACGATTGGCGTGCCGTGCAGGAAACCCTCTATCTGCACTCGGTTCCCGGCATGCGAGAGTCAATCGTTGCCGGAATGCAAACGCCGGTCGAAGAATGCGATGAGGAACTGGACTGGTGAGCTGGAAGCTGGTCTACACCAAGCAGGCCCAAAAGGACGCGCAGAAGTTGGCGGCCGCTGGACTGAAGCCGAAAGCAAAACCGTTTCTCGACATCCTCACCGAGAATCCCTTCCAGAATCCGCCTCCCTACGAAAAGCTCGTCGGCGATCTGACCGGCGCCTACTCACGGCGCATCAATATCAAACATCGGCTGGTCTATCAGGTTCTCGCCGAGAGTGACACCGTCAAGGTGCTGCGCATGTGGACACATTACGAATAGAGACCTCTGTAATCCACTAACTCCCCTCTTGGTCCCGCCGCCCACTGCTGCTATAATCCCCCCCGCTTTCCCCATCCATAACATTTCAGGAGCCGTCCACCCATGAGCGAAATCTTCACCGTCCAGGCCTTTCTCGCCCTCGGCACCCTCACCGCCCTCGAGATCGTCCTCGGCATCGACAACATCATCTTCATCTCCATCCTCGTCGGTCGCCTCCCCGAGGCCCAGCGCGGCAAGGCGCGCTTCTTCGGCCTGGCGTTGGCGATGTTGACCCGCATCGCGCTGCTCTTCTCCCTGACCTGGGTCATGGGGCTGACCGCGCCCCTCTTCACCGTCCTCAACCAGGCGATCTCGGGGCGCGACCTCATTCTCATCGTCGGCGGCCTCTTCCTCCTCTACAAGAGCACCGCCGAGATTCACGGCAGCCTCGAAGGGGTGGAGGAACACGGGGCGCCCAAGGGAGGCGGCACATCGTTCGGCGCGACCCTGATGCAGATCGCCATCCTCGATATCGTCTTCTCCCTCGACTCGGTCATCACCGCTGTCGGCCTCGCCCAGCAGCTCTGGGTCATGGTCGTTGCCGTGGTCGCGGCGGTCGGGGTGATGATGTTCGCGGCCAAGAGCATCAGCGACTTCATCGAGGCCCATCCGACCTTTCAGCTTTTGGCCCTGAGTTTTCTGATGATGATCGGCGTGACCCTGATCGGCGACGGCCTCGGCTTCCATATCCCCAAAGGCTATATCTACTTCGCCATGGCCTTCTCCGTCGGCGTCGAGATTCTCAACATGCGCCTGCGCAAACGCGCCAAGCCGGTCCACCTGCACAAGGAAATCGTCGAGAATTGATTTTTCAAGAAGAGGACAAACATGAGCGACCCGCTGATCATTGCCAAGGGGAGTGAACTCCTCGGCCTCCTGCCGAAAATGGCCAACCGCCACGGCCTCATCGCCGGCGCCACCGGCACCGGCAAGACTGTCACCCTGCGCGTCCTGGCCGAGCAGTTCAGTCGCGCCGGCGTCCCGGTCTTCATGGCTGACGTCAAGGGCGACCTGACCGGTCTGGCCCAGGCCGGCGGCGATCACCCCAAGGTGCAGGAGCGGGTCGCGGCGCTCAAGCTCGACGGCTACGCGGCGGAAGGCTACCCCGTCGTTTTCTGGGATCTCTTCGGCGCCGCCGGCCATCCGGTGCGCACCACCGTCTCGGAGATGGGGCCGCTGCTGCTGGCCCGTCTCTTCGACCTCAACGACACCCAGGAGGGGGTCCTTTCCCTGGTCTTCAAGATCGCCGACGATCAGGGGATGCTCCTCCTCGATCTGAAGGACTTGCAGGAGATGGTGCGCTACGTCGGCGACCATGCCGGCGAATTCCGCACCAGCTACGGCAACATCTCGGCGGCGAGCATCGGCGCCATCCAACGCAGCCTCTTGACCCTGGAGCAGCAGGGGGGCGGGCGCTTCTTCGGCGAACCGGCCCTCGACCTCGACGACTTCATCCAGACCGGCGCGGGGGGGCGCGGGGTGATCAACATCCTCGCTGCCGACCAGCTGATGCAGACGCCGAAGCTCTACGCCACCTTCCTCCTCTGGCTTTTGGCCGAGCTCTTCGAGCGCCTGCCCGAGGCCGGCGACCCGGAGAAGCCGAAACTGGTCTTCTTCTTCGACGAGGCCCACCTCCTCTTCGACAACCCGCCCAAAGCGCTGCTGGAGAAGATCGAGCAGGTGGTGCGCCTGATCCGTTCCAAGGGGGTCGGGGTCTACTTCGTCACCCAGAACCCCCTCGATATCCCCGAAGAAATCCTCGGCCAGCTCGGCAACCGGGTGCAGCACGCCCTGCGCGCCTTCACCCCCAAGGACCAGAAGGCGGTGCGGGCGGCGGCGGAGACCTTCCGCGCCCGCCCCGGTCTCGATGTCGCCACGGCGATCATGGAACTCGGCACCGGCGAGGCCCTAGTCTCCCTCCTCGACGCCAAGGGGGCCCCAAACATGGTCGAGCGCGCCCTGGTCGCGCCGCCGCGCAGCCGCCTGCAGCCCCTCGACGCGGCGGAGAAGGCGGCGGTCATCAATGGCTCCCCGCTGGCCGGCCACTACGAAAGACAAGTCGATCGCGAATCGGCCTACGAAAAGTTGAAAACCCGTGCCGCCCAGGTCGCGGCACAACAGCCGCCGGCAGCCCCGCGCGGGCGCAGCACTGCCCCCGACAACCCCACCGGCGAGATCTTCGAAGCGGCGGCCAAGAGCGCCGCCCGCGCCATCGGCAGCCAGGTCGGGCGCCAGATCATCCGCGGCATACTAGGCTCCCTCTTCGGCGGACGTCGCTAGGCGGCTGAGGAAAAACGCCCATCTGCGGCGTTGCCGTCATCCGGCGTCGACGACGTACCTTGCGGTACGCCTTACTCCGCCGGATTTCCGGCGCCTTGCACCTGGGCATTTTTGCTCAGCCGCAAGAACGATCATTTTTGACAACCTGTTAAGAGTAAAGCCCAGAGCGGGAGGGTGCGATGGAGATGACCCGGGAGATCTACTGGAACGTCGGCCATGGCGTCATCGTGCCGATGTATCTGCTGGTGGCGGCGGCCTTGGCCGTCCTTTTCTGGGGAATGTGGCGACGCCACCAGGTCTGGCGCCGCGGCCAACGCCTGGTCGTGCGCAACGACGACCTCGCCGGCCGCCTGCGCCGCGCTCTGATTGAGGTCCTGAGCCAGCGCCAGCTCTTGCGTGTCCACGGCGCCGGCGATATGCACGCCCTCTTCTTCTGGGGTTTCGTCCTTCTCACCATCGGCACCACATTAGTCTTTCTCCAGGCCGACTTCACCGATCCCTTTTTCGCCTGGCGCTTCCTCACCGGCCCCTTCTACCTCGGCTTTTCCCTGGTCCTCGACCTCGCCGGCCTCGCCGCCATCCTCACCCTCCTCGGCCTCGCCTGGCGCCGCTTCGTCCTCCGTCCCGAGGGGCTGATCACCGGCCGCGACGACGTCATCATGCACACGTTGCTCCTGATCATCCTCGTCAGCGGCTTCGTCGTCGAAGGGTTGCGCCTGGCGGTGACCGAACTCGGCACGCCCCTGGCGCCATGGTCGCCGGTCGGCTGGGCGATCGCCACCCTCTTTGCCGGCGGGGAGCCGGAGAGTCTGCGCACCCTGCACAAAACGGTGTGGTGGGGACACCTGGGCCTCGTCGCCGCTTTCTTCGTCGCCGTCCCTTTTACCCGCCTGCGCCACCTCCTCACCACCAGCAGCAACTACATCTTCGTCGACCAGGCGCCGAAAGGGACCATCGCCACCCCCGATCTCGAAGCCGAGGGAGTCGAATCCTTCGGTGTCGGCACCATCGCCGAGGCGAGCTGGAAGGATCTCCTCGACGGCGACGCCTGCACCCTGTGCAAGCGCTGCCAGGATCGCTGCCCGGCCTGGGCCACGAGCAAGCCGCTCTCTCCCATGCAGGTCATCAACCAGGTCCAGGCGGTCGCCTTCACCGCCCCCGAGGCCAATCTGGTCGATACCGTCAGCCGCGACGTCCTCTGGGCCTGCACCACCTGCCGCGCCTGCCAGGAGATCTGCCCGGCCGCCATCGAACACGTCAACCAGATCATCGAGATGCGCCGCCACCTGGCCCTCATGGCCGGGGAGTTCCCCGGTCCCGAAGTCGCCGCCGCCATGAACCACACCGAGATCAACGGCAACCCCTTGGGTTCCGCCTTCGCCGGCCGCGGCGACTGGGCGGCGGAACTCGGGGTCAAGTCTCTCGCCGACGATTCCGAGGTCGACCTCCTCTACTTCGTCGGCTGCTACGCCTCCTTCGACCCCCGCAACATCAAGGTCGCCAAGAGCTTCATCCGCCTCTGCCAGGCCGCCGGGCTCAAGGTCGGCATCCTCGGCAAGGAGGAGAAGTGCTGCGGCGAGCCGGCGCGCAAACTCGGCAACGAATACCTCTACCAGAGCGTCGCCGCCGAGAACATCGCGAAGATCCAGAAGTACGGGATCAAGCGCATTGTCGCCACCTGCCCCCACTGCTTCAACACCCTCGGCCGCGACTACCGCGACCTCGGCCTGGAGCTGCCGGTGGAGCACCACACCACCTTCCTCGCCGAGTTGCTGCAAGCGGGCAAGCTCCCCCTCAAAGCCGCAGCTTTTACCTGCACCTACCACGATTCGTGCTACCTCGGCCGCTACGCCGACATCTACGCCGCCCCCCGCGCATTGATCGCCGCCGCCGGCGGCACCATCAGCGAAATGGCGCAGCACGGCAGCAACAGCTTCTGTTGCGGCGGCGGGGGGGGGCGCGTCCTCGCCGAAGAGAAGCTCGGCAGCCGCATCTGCGAGGCCCGGGCGAAGATGGCCGCCGCCACCGGCGCACCGCTGCTCATCTCCAACTGTCCCTTCTGCCTGACCATGTTCGAGGATGGAATCAAGGGGGGGGGATTTGAAGAGCAGCTGGCGCCCAGGGATCTTGCCGAGCTCCTGGTCGAGCGGCTGCTAGCGCCGGCGGCGATGGGCCGGGGATGACTGAATATCCGTCCCGAACCGCAACCGCCGCTCCCTAATCGCCCTGACCGATGGTATGATCATCACGCGGCCCCTGCAAAAAAGAGCTGCTGGCACCCTTAGCAAAGGAGATAAATCATGACCGTGCGCCTGCGCAAAGGCTGCGAATACCTGCTGGCCGACATCGGCCCCGACGAGGTCTTCACCCCGGAAGAGTTTTCCCTGGAGCAGAAGCAGATCGCCGAGACGACCGAGCAGTTCGTCCACAACGAGATCCTCCCCCACGCCGAGGCGATCGAGCACCAGGACTTCACCAAGGTGGTCGCGGGGATTCGCAAGGCCGGCGAACTCGGCCTGCTGATGATCGACGTCCCCGAGGTCTACGGCGGCCTCGAACTGGACAAGGCGACGAGCATGCTGGTGGCGGAGAAGATCGGCCCCTCGGCCTCCTTCTCCGTCGCCTTCGCCGCCCACACCGGCATCGGCACCCTCCCCCTGATCTACTACGGCACCCAGGCGCAGAAGGAGCAGTATCTCGGCAAGCTCATGAGCGGCGAAGTCATCGGCGCCTACTGCCTGACCGAACCCGGCTCGGGGAGCGACGCCCTCGCCGCCCGCGCCACCGCCACCCTCTCGGCCGACGGCCAGTACTACCTCCTCGACGGCACCAAACAGTTCACCACCAACGGCGGTTTCGCCGACCTCTTCACCATCTTCGCCAAGATCGACAAGGAGCACTTCACCGCCTTTCTCGTCGAACGCTCCTTCCCCGGCGTCAGCATCGGCCCCGAAGAGAAGAAGATGGGGATCAAGGGCTCCTCCACCACCCAGGTCATCCTCGACCAGGCCCAGGTGCCGGTGGCCAACCTTCTCGGCGAGATCGGCAAGGGGCACAAGATCGCCTTCAACGTCCTCAACGTCGGCCGCTTCAAGCTCGGCGCCTGCGTCACCGGCGCGGCCAAGTACGCCCTCGCCCACGCCCTCAAATATGCCAACGAGCGCAAACAGTTCGGCCAGCCGATCAGCCACTTCGGCGCCATCCGCGAAAAGCTTGCCGACATGACCGCCGACATCTACGCCGCCGAGTCCCTGGTCTACCGTCTCGCCGGTCTCCTCGACAGCAGTCTCGCCGCCATCCCCAAGGGGGGGGAGCACTACTACGAGGAATACCAGAAGGGGATCGAGGAATACGCCGGCGAGTGCGCCATCAGCAAGGTCTTCTGCAGCGAGGCGCTGTCCCGGGTGGTCGACGAGGTGGTGCAGGTCTTCGGCGGCTACGGCTTCGTCAGCGACTATCCGGCCGAGCGTTTTTACCGCGACGAGCGCATCAACCGCATCTTCGAGGGGACCAACGAGATCAACCGCATGCTCATCCCCGGCATGCTCCTGCGCAAGGCGCAAAAGGGGGAACTGCCGCTGCAGCAGGCCTCGCTCAAGGCTTTCGAGGGGCTGATGACACCGTCCTTCGAGGAGCTCGACGAGAGTGACCCTCTCGCCCGGGAAAAGGTTCTGATCAAGAATCTCAAGACCCTCTTTCTCGTCCTCGCCGGGGCGGCGGCGCAGAAGTTCGGCGCCCAGCTCCAGCACGAGCAGGAGCTCCTCCTCGTTTGCGCCGACCTGGCGATCTGGATCTTCGCCTTGGAGAGCGCCGTGCTGCGCACGGCCAAGGCCCTGCCAACGGCCAGCGCCGAGAAACGCGCCCTCTTCCTCGCCGCAACGACGGTGGTCGCCTTCAGCGCCGCCGAGCACTGCGGCAGTGCCGGGCGCAAGGCCGCCGTCTACATTGAAGAAGGGGACACCCTGACCATGCTCCTCTCCGGGGTGCGCCGCTTCAGCCGTTACGACGCCGCCGGCCTCCTCGCCGCCAAACGTCTCCTCGCCGATGCCGCCAGCAACAAGGAAACCTATCTCTTCTAGGATACGCCATGCGCCAGCACACCATTGCCACCCCTTTTCTCGTCGGCGACGTCCACTACTACACCGCCGAGATCAACGGTGAATCGATCCTCTTCGACACCGGCCCGTCGACCCCCGAGGCGCTGCACCATCTGCGCTCCGAGGTCAACATCAAGAAGCTCTCCTATGTCTTCGTCACCCACTGCCACGCCGATCACTACGGTCTGGTCGACCATCTCAGCCACCACACCGTGGCGACCATCCTCCTGCCGCGGCGCGATGTCCTCAAGTTCACCCATCATCAGCGGCGGATGGAACTGATGCAGCAGCTCATCCGCGAGCAGGGTTTCGACGAGCGCCACGTCACTCTCTTTCGCCAGGTCATCGAGAACAACATGGTGACGCCGAAACTCCCGACCCGTTATGAAATCGCCGAGGAGTCGGCCATCCCCGCCAGCCTCGGCATCGAGGTCATCCCCTGCCCCGGCCATTCGCAGAGCGATCTCGTCTACGTCTGCGGCGACGACGTCGTCAGCGGCGACGTCCTCTTGCGCAACGTCTTCCAGGTCCCTCTCCTCGACGCCGACCTCGAGACCTTTGCCGGCCGCTTCGACAACTACGGGGCCTACTGCCAGACCCTCTTGCAGCTGCCGCGCCTCAGCGGCAAACGCATCCACCCCGGCCATCGCGGCAGCATCGACGGGGTCGAGGCGACCATCGTCTGGTATGTGCGCAAGATGCTGGAGCGCGCCCGCCGCCTGCGCGCCCTCTCCCACACCGACGGCATCGACCTCATGCAGATCGTCCATCGCCTCTTCGGCGAGAGCTTCAGCGACATCTTCGTCGTCTATCTCAAGGTCTCCGAGATCATGTTCCTGCGCGACTTTCTCGCCGATCCCGACCTGCTGCGCAATTCCCTGGCCCGTATCGGGCTGCTCGACGAGGTGAGGGAAACCTTCGAAGCGTTGACGGGTTGAAGGGGTGGACCCCGCAACGGTTACAAGTTTTTTCAGTAATAACGAAAGGGACGGGCGACTCGCCGATCGAGTCGCCCGTCCCTTTAGCCTTGTTCGTAAAAGCTCCGTTAAACGGCCTTCCCCTGTCAGGGTATCGCCGGCGGGACGGCATGCAGCGGACACGGCTGCGTCGGTTCGCTCCAGGCCCGATAGTACTCGCGGCGCGGATGCGGACAAGCCGGGGTCGCCAAGCCGCCGCTGATCGGGTCGATGTCGACCGAAATGACCCCTTCCGGCTGAGCAAAGTCGCGCACCTCGACCCCGGCCAGGGCCACCCGCATGAAACGCTCCCACAGCGGGGCGGCGATGGCCCCGCCGGTGAATCCCTTCCCCCCTAGGCGCGGCTGGTCGTAGCCGACCCAGACGCCGGTGAGAAGCTGCGGGGTATAGCCGATGAACCAGGCGTCGCGGCCGTCGTCGGTGGTGCCGGTCTTGCCGGCGAGGGGGCGTTCGGCGGCAAAGGCCTTGAGGCCCCGGGCGGTGCCGGAGGTGAGGACCTCCTGCAGCATGCGGCTGGTGATGAAGGCGCTCTCGGGGCTCAAAACCGCGGTCAACTGCAACGGCACTTCGCGCCAGGCGTTGTCACGGCGGTTGTAGACACTGAGGAGGGTGCGCGGGGCGGGGAGCTGACCGCCGTTGGCGAAGGGGGCATAGGCGCGGGTGAGGTCGTGCAGGGTGACGTCGTCGGTGCCGAGGGCGAGGGAGAGGTTGGCCGGCCGGCGCAGGTTCAGGCCGAAGCGCCCGGCAAAGTCGGCAAAAGAGGCCGCGCCGATCTTGTCCAAGAGTTTGACGGTGATGACGTTGCCCGAGTGGGCCAGGGCCTCGCGCAGGGTCAGGCTGCCGAAGGACTCGCCGCCGTAGTTGCGCGGCGTCCAGCGTTGCCCCTTCCCCTGCCGGTAGCCGACCGGGGTGTCGTCCCAGCGACTGCTGGCGGTAATCCCCTGCTCGAGAGCGGCGGCGTAGATCAGCGGCTTGAGCGCCGAGCCGGGCTGGCGCGCGGCGACCAGCGCCCGGTTGTAGGCGCTCTTGGCATAGTCGACGCTGCCGACGACGGCGAGGAGATCGCCGCTCTGCGGTTCGAGGCAGATCAGCGCCCCCTGCAGCTCGGGGTTGAGTTTCGCCACTCCTTCGCCGATGGTCTTCTCGGCGAGGAGCTGAAGCTTCAGATCGAGGGCGGCGACGACCTCCATCCCCCCCTGCTCGATGACCTGCTCGCCATAATCCGCCACCAGCTGGCGGCGGATCTGCGCCAGGTAGGCCGGGGCCTGGTCGAGGGGGGCGGTGACCAGCGGCACGGCGCGCAGCGCCTCGACCTGCTCGGCCGTCAGCAATTCTTCCGCGACCATGCGCGCAAGGACGATCGCCTTGCGCCGCTCGACCTCTTCGGCTTTGCCCCGGGGATTGTAGCGCCCCGGGTTCTTCGGCACCCCGGCGAGAACGGCGCACTCGGCCTCGTTCAGTTCTTCCGGCTGCTTGTCGAAGTAGAGCCGCGCCGCCTGGGCGATCCCCCAGGCACCGTTACCGTAGTAGATCTCATTGAAGTACATCTCCAGGATCTGATCCTTGGAGTATTTCGTTTCGTACTCCATGGCGAGAAAACCCTCCTTGACCTTGCGGTCGAGGGTCTTCTCCCCGGTAAGATGTTTGTTCTTGACCAATTGCTGGGTAATGGTCGAGCCCCCCTGGGCCAGACTCCCCTTGCCGACGTTGGTGACGAGGGCGCGGGCGACGCCGCGCATGTCGATGCCGCCATGCTCATAGAAGCGGGAATCTTCGACGGCGAGGAGGGCCTGCTGGAGGAAGAGGGGAATGCGGTCGAGGGTGACCCAGTGGCGCTCGACGGAGAGGATGCGGCCGACGAACTGCCCCCGGCGATCAAAGACTTTGATCGAGCTGTAATCGCGCAGCAGCGGGGTCGAGGTGGCGATGGCCTCCTCGGCGTGCGCTGCCGGGACGAGGGTCAGCAGCAGGAGGATGAAGGCGAAAACGAGGTTGCGGGACACGGGCATGGTCCTGCTCAAGGGTGCGGGGAGGGACCGCGTTGCCTCACTTCTTGATCAGGAGGAAGAGTCCGACGACGGCGCTCACGGCGCCGCCGATGTAGCGGTACATGACCGCGTCGGGGAGGGCGCCGGAGAGGGAGCGGGAGATTTTCGCCGAAAAGGCGCCGGACATCTGGTAGCCCCAGTAGGCGACACCGACGCCGCCCACCAGCAGGATCAGGCCGAGGACCTTGAAAACGGTATTATTGGATGCGCTCATGGATGGACTCCTTGCTGAGGGATTGACGGAACCGCTGCATTATTCCCTTTTTTGCCGCCGCTGCAAAGCTGAAAACGCATAAACGCTCCGCCAGTACCCGGCGGAGGCGCACCTGTGGCACAATGGAGCGAGAAGATTCCCCCGGCCTCACCCTTGCGACGGGAGGTTGTTTATGCAACGACTGCTGATACTTACCCTGTTTCTGCTCCTTGGCGCCGGCGGCGCCCGGGCCGACACGGCGATCTTCGCCGGCGGCTGCTTCTGGTGCATGGAGGCGGATTTCGAAAAACTCCCCGGCGTCGGTGAGGTCGTCTCCGGCTTCACCGGCGGCACCCTGAAAAATCCGACCTACAACGGCAACCACGCCGGGCATTACGAGGCGGTCGCGGTCAACTACGACCCCAAGCTGGTCGGCTACCGGCAGCTCCTCGACTACTACTGGCGGCACATCGACCCCTTCGATGCCGGCGGCCAGTTCTGCGACCGCGGCGAGAGCTACCGGACGGCAATCTTCGTCGCCAATGCCAGCGAGCGGACCCTCGCCGAGGAATCGAAGCGCCAGGTCGCCGCCCGCTTTCCGGAACAGACCATCGTCACGCCGATTCTCGCCACTGCGACCTTCTACCCGATTCAGGGGGAGGAGAGCTATCACCAGGACTTCTACAAGAAGAGTTCGCTCCGCTACCAGTACTACCGCCGGAGCTGCGGACGGGATGAGCGGGTCAAGGCGATCTGGGGAGATACGGGGCACTGAACGAAAGGGCGGCCAACCGGCCGCACTCTGCGGAGCGGGCGCCTGGAAAGGGCGAGACCATGACTACGAAAAAATATGCGCGGGCCGAGCCCACCCAGGTCGCCACCCTGGCCGGCGGCTGCTTCTGGGGGATGGAGGATCTGCTGCGCCAACAGCCGGGGGTGATCGCCACCGAGGTCGGCTACACCGGCGGCAACGTGGCCAACGCCACCTACCGCAACCACGAGGGGCACGCCGAGGCGGTGCGCATCGAATTCGACCCGACCAAGACCAGCTTCGCGGCTCTGCTGCGCTTCTTCTTCCGCATGCACGACCCGACCACCCGCAATCGCCAGGGGAACGACGTCGGCTCCAGCTACCGCAGCGCCATCTTCTATCACGACGCCGAGCAGCAGCGCATCGCCGAGCAGGTCAAAGCCGAGGTCGACGCTAGCGGCAAGTGGTCGCGGCCGCTCGTGACCGAAATCGTCCCGGCCGGGCTCTGGTGGCGGGCCGAAGAGGAGCATCAGGATTATCTGGTCAAGAACCCGGGCGGGTATACTTGCCATTGGGTGCGGGAGTAGGGAAGGTATATTCCGGTCCGGTTGACGCATAATTTCGGTAATGCTATGTTCTGCTCACTGTGAAAGCATCCAGCCGGCAAGAAGGGGGAGCAACAGGTGCCGAAACAGTATGAGTACTTTGGTCTGATCGTCCTTTTTTATGCCAACGAACACGAGCCGGTTCATGTCCACGGCAAGTTTCAGGGACGGGAATCGCGGGCTGAAATTATCCTGATCAATGGTGCTGTCGCGGAGATTCGCTACGGCGGGGTCGCAGGACGACCACCGCTTGAAAATACCGAGATGCGATCTTTCGAAGAAGTCTTGAATGCCCGCGCCGAGGAAATCGTTGCCAAGTGGATCGATTTTTTCGTTCTGCATAAACCGGTCGCGACCGAACGGATTACCAGGAGGCTCAAATGATCCCCAGCATCGTAAACATTGTCGCCGCCGAACAGGTTGCTACCTATGCCCTACACCTGCGCTTCGATGACGGGGCCGAGCGACGCGTCGATTTCGAACCGTTTCTGAACCACTCCCAACATCCCGACATCCGCAAATTTCTCGATCCGAAACTGTTCGGCGGATACCGGCTCGAGTACGGTGAACTGGTCTGGGGGGATTATGAGCTGTGTTTCCCCATTGCCGATTTGTATTACAACGATCTGGAGCACAAACTGTCACTTGAGGCTGTAGCATAGGCCTGAACAGTGTAAATATCGTAACTTGAAAGGCGGCCCCCAAGATGGCCGCCTTTCAAGTTACGATGCTGAATAAATACGTCCCGTTTTCGTCTATTTCATCCCCTCATCTCAGCGAGCCAGCAACCATGACCCGAACTCACAGCACTCCCGTCGGCTACATCCTCTGGATTTTCGGTTTCATCGGCGCGCACCGCTTCTACTTCGGCCGCCCGATCAGCGGCACCATCTGGTTCTGCACCCTCGGGCTGCTCGGCATCGGCTGGCTGATCGACCTGTTCCTGATCCCCGGCATGAACCGCGACGCCGCCACCCGCTACCGCATCGGCCCCTACGACTACACCGTCGCCTGGGTGCTGCTCACCTTCCTCGGCCTGTTCGGCGTTCACCGCTTCTACCTGGGCAAATGGATCAGCGGCCTGATCTACCTGCTGACCGGCGGCCTGTTATTGCTCGGCGTGTTGTACGATCTGTGGACACTGAATGGGCAGGTGGACGAGCGGAACCGGTAGGATAAGCGAGAATTCACCTCAGCCCGGCAGCGCCCCCCCATGGGAAGCGAGGGAGCGGGCGACCAGCGGATTGGCGGCCGGCGCCGGCAGCCCCAATACTTCCACCACCTGCCGGCAGAGGGCCAGGGGATCGGCGGGTGACCCGGCGCTCGCCGCGCGGTGCACCGCCGCGTCGATCTCGCGCAGCCACGCCGCTCCGGCGGCGAGGCGCGCTGCCGGCGGCTGGTGAGTCGGCGCCGTCCACGCTTCCAGCAATAGTTCCACCCCCGTCAGCGCGGCGAGACGTTCCAGCGTCGCCAGGGAGGTGCGATAGTCGTCGTAGATCGGCAGATCGTGCGGCAGCGGCACCGCGTCACCGCAAAAGAGCGCCCCCTCCCGGCGCAGGAAGTAGGCCGTGGAGCCGGCCGAGTGGCCCGGCGCGGCCACCGCTTCCAGTTGCAGCCCGCCCCCCAGGTCGATGACATCCCCGGAATGGACGAGATGATCCACCGCCACCGGGCCGCCGACCAGGGTGGCGAAGCCGGGGACCGGCCGCTCCCGCGCCTGCCGCTCGGTGTCCTCGATCCACGCCCGCTCCGTCGCCGGGGCGAGGACGGCGCAGCCGGTAGCGGCGCGCAGGGCGCGGGCGGCGCCGATGTGGTCGGGATGGCTGTGAGTGAGGATCAGGCGGGTGATCTCTCCACCTCGGCCGATCTCTTCCAGATAGGCGAGGATCGGCACCTCGCAGCCGGCGACGCCGCTGTCGATGAGGGTGACCTGTTGGCCGCAGATCAGGTAGACGGTGACGCTGCGGGGAATCGGCCCGGCGGGGGTGGGGACGGTAAAGGGGATGGTCAGGGCGTGGATGGTCTCGGTGATCTGCATGGTGCCTTCCTCCTCAGACAAAGGGTGATGGCCGCCCCAACACGAAGGCCGCGGGAAATACCCGCGGCCTCGTGAGATGCAAAAGAGCGCGGGCTTGTGGCCCGCGCTTCCGGTTATCGGCAGCGCAGAGCCGTCACAAAGGTGACGACTGCGACGACGGTGGTGGTGATGGGGTTGGTGATCATGCCAAGGTTGTAAGGTATTTTCGTCTGCCTGTCAATGCGCTGAAGAAAACTGCCTCTTTAACGGTACCCCTCGTCATGGCTGCCGATGTCGAGGGGGACGATCTCGCGTTCAGTGAGCCGGATGTCCGCCTAATTGGTATTATGTCCCCGGAATTCTGTCGATGGACGCCTTTGCGAACTAGGTATGGTGTCCGTCTATTCCGTTTTGCCGACAACAAAAACATCTTTACATCGATACAAATAATCACTATTTTGTACCTTATCGGAGGTACAAATGAAACCCTGGAAACAGCTCATCACCGACTCCCTGGAGCGCGACTATTCCCGAGTCATGCCGCGTGACCTCGAAATTCCTCTCGATTCCGGCAAAATCATTTCCCTGATCGGTGTCCGCCGCAGCGGCAAGACCAATATCCTCTACTCCCTGATCCATCGGCTGCGCCAGACAATGCCGGCGGATACACTTGTCTATATCAACCTCGAAGACGACCGTCTCTTTCCCTTGACTCCGCACGATCTGGGAGGATTCCTCGACGCCTACTTCGAGTTGTTTCCGCACAACCGCGACCGGCGGGTCTACTTTTTCTTCGACGAAATTCAGAACGCGCCGGAATGGGAACGCTTTATCCGCCGCCTGCACGATACGGAAAACTGCTCCGTCTTTGTCACCGGTTCTTCGGCCAAGTTGCTCAGCCGGGAGATTGCCACCTCCCTGCGCGGCCGCACGATCCCCTTCGAGGTTTTTCCCCTCTCCTTCAGCGAATACCTCCGCTTTCGCGAGATCAAGCCGGGTCACTCGTCGCGCGCCGTATCATTGCTCAAAAACGCCTTTGCCGAGTACTGCCGCACCGGCGGTTTTCCCGAAACCGCCGGGGTCGACGACCTGCGGGCCAAGCAGATTCTGCACGAATATCTGCAGATGATCATGTATCGCGATGTTGCCGAGCGCCACAGTGTCGGCAATCTCTTTCTGCTCAAATCGCTGATCAAGCATTGTTTCGCCAATATTGCCAATCCCCTCAGCCTCTCCAAGTTGTACAACGATTTCCGCTCACAGGGGATGCAGCTGTCGCGCAATACTCTTTTTGACTATATCTCCTACCTTGAGGACGCTTACGCCCTCTTTCTCGTCCCCGTCAACTCCCCGTCACAACGGGAAGTCATGCGCAATCCCCGCAAGCTTTACGCCATTGATCACGGATTGAAAGGGGTCGTTGACCTGGCGACCGGCAACGATAGCGGCAGAATTTTCGAGAACATCGTTTTTCTCCAATTGCGCCGGCAAGGGCAGAACATCTGTTACGGCCGGCAAAAACAGGAGATCGATTTTGTCCTGCCCGAGAGTGAATCGCCACGACTGATCAATGTCGCCTACGATATTTCCGCGCTCGAGACCAGAAACCGTGAGTTGAATGGGCTGGTTGAAGGGATGCAGGGACTTGGCGTCCAGGAGGCGCTGCTGCTGACCGCCGAGGTGGAGGAGACCGTTACGACGGCGGCAGGCAAGATCACCATCCTGCCGCTTTGGAAGTGGCTGGCGGGAGTGTGAGGGACGGCGGCGCGAACGCGCTATAAATCTGGGGATGTACCGAATTTCTTTTGAAGAATGGAGAGTTGACCCCTTAGTGGCTCCTTGAAGAATGGAGAGTTGACCCCTTAGTGGCTCCTTAGCGGTAGACCTCGTCATGACTGCCGATGTCGAGGAGAACGATCTCGCGTTCGGTGATCAGCAGGGTCAGGGTGATGCGGTAGGAATAGGTCAGCCTGACGGCATGGCATTTGGCAAGCTTGCCGGAAAGTTGATGCAGTCCGAGGCTCGGCTGAAACGGATCCTCTTTGAGAGCCTCGAAGAGCGCGGCGAGGCGAGGCTTGAGGTCAGGGGGCTGCTTGAAGAATTTCCGTGCCTGGCGGAGGAACTGCTCCGACGTGGTAACGGTGAACACGCGTCACTCTCCGTCGGTGTCGAGCGCTTGCAGCAGTTCCTCGGCAGAGGCAAACTTTCGTACGCGGCCGGCTTTCACATCCTGCAACGACGCCTTGACCCGGGCGACGTAGGCCTCTTCGGCCTCGGCTACCAGTTCGCGGTAGCGCTCCTCGGAGAGGACGACATACTGCGGCTGGTTGTTGCGGATGACGTGCACGTCCCCCTTGGCGATGGCCTCGTCGATGGCGGCGAGGCCGCGGCGTTTGAGTTCCTGGGCGGGGAGGGTGTTCATTGTGGTACTCCTGTCGGTACGCGATTCGGTACTGGGATTATGGCATGGATGGGAGGCGGGGGGAAATGGATTTTTGTGCGGAAAACATAAAGGCGGCCGGATGGCCGCCTTTGAGGCAACAACTTACATAAATTACCAACGTCCCCTCTGCTGCCTTACTCATACATGAGCGGTCAAGCATAAAGTTCATTTATCCAC
>Ga0154464_1043_pt1 | contig 32428 bp, 23 predicted proteins | sample RifGroC2_FD_105657 | JGI IMG/M metagenome (GOLD analysis project Ga0154464, IMG submission 105657) | Desulfuromonadales bacterium GWC2_61_20
CTTGCTGGCACAAACAGGGACTGAATGCTTGGCTTGGTCGCTGATGAGCAATCATGCTCATCTTCTCTTGCGTCCGGCAAAAATTACGCTGGGACATTTCATGCGGCGGCTTCTGACCGGCCATGCCGTCTCATTCAATCTGCGCCATCACCGCAGCGGACACCTTTTTCAAAACCGCTACAAATCGATCATCTGCGAGGAAGATCCCTATCTCCTTGAGCTGGTTCGCTACATTCACCTCAACCCGTTGCGCGCCGGACTGGTGAATGACCTGGCAGAACTGGACGTCTATCCCTGGAGCGGACATGCGGTATTGATGGGGCGACGGGAGATGGCGGAGCAGAATGCGACGAAAGTCCTTGCCTATTTCGGGAAGCAGACAAGGGCGGCTCGGGAAAAATATCGATCCTTTGTCGCTGATGGTATCTCCATGGGGAAGAGAGATGACTTGTGGGGGGTGGTCTGAAACGAGCGTTGAAGCTGACCGGGGACGAGGTCGTCACCGCTTACGACGACAGGATTCTCGGCGGAGCCGATTTTGTCGAAGAGTTGCGACAGGAAAAGGAGATAGCTGCGAGACTCGGCACTCTCCTCCCTCTGCCGGAGCTGATGAAACGCGTGGCCAACTTTGCCGGGGTTGACGCAAAGGGGTTGTCGCAGCGGGGGAGGAATCCCCTGCTGGTCGATACGAAAAGCATCATTTGCTTTCTGGCCGCGCGAAAGATCGGTCACAGCGGTGAAGTCATCGCCAAAGCTTTGGGGATCACCCGTTCCGGAGTTTGCCGAAGCGCTTCCCGAGGGGCAGTCATGATCGCGGGAAATCCCGATAAATGGGGTAAAGTAGAAGAGCTAATCAACTAATCAACTCCGTCCCCTGACGCACTGTGACGCACAGAGCAACTGACCCGGCGCGCAGTCGGGCGAATCCGAAAAGGAAATCGCATGAAGATCGTCGTTCTCGACGGCTACACCCTCAACCCCGGCGACCTCGACTGGCAACCGCTGGAAGCTCTCGGCGACTGCACCATCCATGAGCGCACGCCGAAGGAGCTGCTGCTGGAACGGGCGGCCGGGGCGGAGGTGCTGCTGACCAACAAGGTCGTCGTGGGGGAGGCGGAAATGGCGGCGCTGCCGCAGCTGCGCTACATCGGGGTGCTGGCCACCGGCTACAACATCGTCGACGTCGCCGCCGCCCGCCGCCGCGGCATCACCGTCTGCAACGTTCCCGCCTACAGCACCGCCTCGGTGGCGCAGCTCACCTTTGCCCTGCTGTTGGAGCTGACCTCGCAGGTCGGCCACCACGCCGACCGGGTGCGCGCCGGGGGGTGGGCCAGCTGCCGCGACTTCTCCTTCCGCGAGCGGCCGCTGGTCGAACTCGAAGGGCTGACGTTGGGCATCGTCGGTTTCGGCGCCATCGGCCGTCAGGTCGCCGTCCTCGGCCACGCCTTCGGCATGGCGGTGCTGGTCCACACCGCCCACCCCGAGCGTTACCAGGCGACGCCGGACGGGGCAGCGGTGCACTTTGTCGGCCGCGATGAACTCTTCGCCGCCAGCGACGTGGTCAGCCTGCATTGCCCGCTGACCGAGGCGACCCAGGGGCTGGTCGACGCCCGCCGTCTGGCGCTGATGCGGTCGAGCGCTTTTCTGCTCAACACCAGCCGCGGCGCGTTGATCGACGAGGGCGCGCTGGCCGCCGCCCTCAATGCCGGGAAACTGGCCGGCGCCGGGCTCGACGTCCTCACCCTGGAGCCGCCAGCGGCCGGCAACCCCCTGCTGACGGCGGCCAACTGTTGCATCACCCCGCACATCGCCTGGGCGACGATCGCCGCCCGCACCCGCCTGCTGGCGACGACGGTGGCCAATGTTCGGGCCTTCATGCAGGGGGCGCCGCAGAATGTGGTGAACTGAGCCGGCACCAGCAGTCTTTTCCCTCAGTCTTCAAACGCAAACAGCCCATGGTCGCAATCTTCGACCTAGGGCTGTTTTTTTGTGAGGCAGAACCAGCGGGTCGCGCCCCGCCCCCTCTCCCTAGCCCTCTCCCACGAGGGGAGAGGGAATTGTCGGGCTCCCCTCCCTTCGATGGGAGGACCCAAGCTGCGAGCCTAAAGGGTTGGGGGGGGAGAGTTGAATTGCTTCTAACCAGCAGCGCCGGTGTTGAAAAAAGCCGCGGAGACTGCTGGCGCAGCAGAGGTGACGGCACAGGCGCACGCAAGAGACGTGTTCCCCATCAGTTGGCCGCTAAGGTGTCACGCAGCACCGCCCCCGGCGCAAGAAATGCCCGGCGCAGCCGAAAGGTCCTTCCTTTGGTGACTTTCCTTGGACCAGCAAGGAAAGCCACCCGGCAGCCGGCCGGAACCGGCGGTTTAAGCTTGTTGTCTGGTTTCGTTTACAGAACAGAGCCCGCAAGAAGGCCCCCTCTCCCTTCATCCCGTATTCCGCAACCCCGCCGCAATCCCGCTGATCGTCGCCGCCAGCACGTAATCGAGCTCGGCACTCTCTTCCCCGCCACGCTTGCGCCGCAGCAGCTCGATCTGGATGTAGCACAACGGATCGACGTAGGGGGCGCGCAGTTGCAGCGAGCGCGCCTGGGCCGGGTTGCTCTCCAGCAGCCGGGTCTGGCCGGTGACCTGCAGCAGCATCGTTACGGTGCGTTCGAATTCGCCGGCGACCAGGGTGAAGACCCGCTCGCGCAGGGCGATGTCGGGGACGAGTTCGCTGTAGAGGCGGGCCAGCGGCAGATCAACCTTGGCCAGGGCGAGCTCGACGTTGCGGATGAGGTCGGAGAAGAAGCGAAACTTCTGCATCAGTGTCCGTAACAGCGCGGCCTCGGCGGGGCCGCGGGCGGCGAAGGCGGTGAGGGCAGTGCCGACGCCGTACCAGGCGGGGAGGTTGTGGCGGCTCTGGATCCAGCCGAAACCCCAGGGGATGGCGCGCAGCTCGGCGATGGTGCCGCCGCTCTTGCGCCGGGCCGGGCGCGAGCCGATGCGGGCGAGATCGAACTCGCGCACCGGTGTCGCCAGCTCGAAGTAGGCCGGGATGTCCGGGTTTTCGGCGATGTCGCGACGGTAGCAGGCGTAGGCCTCGTTTGCGAGGGCGTCGAGGGCTGCCTCCCATTCGGCCGTCGGTGCGGCGCCGCACCCCGGACCGGCAAGGAGAGTTTCAAGGGCGGCGGCGGTCATCAGTTCGAGATTGCGCCGGGCGAGGTCGGCATCGGGGTATTTGAAGCTGATGACCTCCCCCTGCTCGGTCAGCTTGAGACTGCCGCTGAAACCGTGTGGCGGCTGGGCGAGGATGGCCCGATGGGTCGGGCCGCCGCCGCGGCCGACGGTGCCGCCGCGGCCGTGGAAGAGGGTCAGGGTCACGCCGCAGGCCGCCGCCGTCTCCTGCAGGGCGCGGTGGGCGCGGTAGAGCTCCCACGAACTGGTGAGCATGCCGCCGTCCTTGTTGGAGTCGGAATAGCCGAGCATGACCTCCTGCCGCATGCCCCAGCTTTCAAGATAGGGCTTGTAGCCGGGGTCGCTCCACAGGGTGCGGCAGATCGCCGGGGCATGACGCAGATCGTCGATGGATTCGAAGAGGGGGACCGGCATCAGACCGGGGTCGTGCTGCTCTTGATCGGCAGCGACCCTGATTCCGCCGAGTTCGAGGAGCCAGACGAGTTTGTGGATGTCGGCGGCGGCCGTGGCGCCGCTGATGATGTAACTGCGCAACGATTCGGGCGGATAGTCGTCTTTGAGCCGGGTGAGGGCGCGGATGGTGTCGAGGAGTTCGGTTGTCGCGGCCGAGGGCGGCGGAGCGAGGGTGCCGGTCGCCGCCGCGCCGGCGGCGAGTTCGCCCACGGCGCGGGTGTGTATCTCGGCATGCTGGCGGATATCGAGGGTGTGCAGATGGAGGCCGCAAGTCTCGACCTGGCGCAGTAGCGGGGCGACCAGGGCGGCGCCGAGGCGCTCCCCCTTCTGGGCGGCAAGGACGCGCAGGAGGAGCTGCAACTCGTCGCGCAGTTCGTTCGCATCGGCATAGGCGCCGGTGGCGGCAGGGGCAAGGAGACTCTGACGCAGGCGGTAGCGGATGACGCTGACGAAGCGGCGGTAAAGCTCGCATTCGGGGAGGGAGTCGACGTCGTTGCGGGCGGCGGGGAAGCGCTCAAGCTGGCGGGCGAGGGCGGCCGCGAGTTCGTTGGCGACGCCGACCCGGCAGGTCGAGGGGGTGAGGAGATCGCGCAAGGTCTCGATCTGCTTGAGATAATGCGCCAGGATCAGTTCGCGCGCGCTGAGCAGGGCCGTGCGGGTGGCCTCGGCGGTGACAAAGGGGTTGCCGTCGCGGTCGCCGCCGACCCACGAGCCGAAGCGGATCATCGTCGGCAGTTCGGCCGCTGTCACCTCCAGTCCGTAGACGGCGTGGAGGTCGCTGGCGACCTCGCGGTAGAAGGGAGCGAGGGCGGGGAGGAGAGCCTCCGGGTAATGATCGAGGCCCATGACGATCTCGTCCTTGACCGTCGGCTTGCGCCGGCGCACCTCATCCGATTGCCACAGCGCGGTGATCTCGGCGAGGATGAGCTCCTGGGCCGCGGCGACCTCGGTGTCGGTGAGGGGGAGATGGTCGAGGCCTGCCAGCGCGGCGGCAATACGGCGCCGTTTGCGCAGCACCACCCGCCGCGCGACCTCCGTCGGATGGGCGGTAAAGACCGGCACCAGTTGCAGGTGGGTGAGGGCGGCGAAGACCGCCCCGGCGGAGACGCCGGCGGCGCGCAAGCGCAGCAGGGTACCGCGCAGGCTGCCGGCCTTGGGGGCACCGGCGGCTTTGAGCCCGGCGGCGCGCAGTCGGCGTTTGCGCTGGTTGGCTTCGGCGAGATTGGTCAGCTCGAAAAAGTTGGCGAAGGCCTTGACGATATGGTGGGCCTCTTCCAGGGAGAGGTCGCGGACGGTGGCGCGGGCGCGCCGCTGCAACGGACGCTCGACGGATGTGTCCTCCGTCACCCGGCGATCGGCGATGACCAGTTCCCGCAGCTGCTCTTCGAGGGCAAAGGTCGCTTCGCCGGCCTGCTCGCGGATGACACTGCCGAGGAGCATGCCGAGGGAACGGACATCGCGGCGCAGCGGCGCCTCGTGCTGGGCCTCGTTGTCCCCGCAAAGCTCCGTCAGGCGCTGGAGCTGGTCGTCACTACTCCAGAGTAGTTCCATATCCCTCTTCTCCTTTCCGGCATTGAAAGCAGTATACCAGTCAGGCTGAAGACGTCATTAATGCAATATCATCTAGCCACAACAGCACTCCTCGGGTATCATCTGTCAGCGGGTAATGCAGCCGCCGACGGGGGATGGCGCACACACGGAGATCGACATGTCGCTTCATCCCCGGGAGACCTCACCCCTGCTTTTCGTCGTTGCCTTTGTCCTGCTGGCGGCGGCCATTGTCGCCACCGGCGTCTACGTTTATCAAAATGGCCAGAAGGATGCCTGGGACAAGGCGGCGCACGAACTGGGCGTTGTCGCCGATCTGAAAACGGCGCAGCTGCTGAAGTGGCGCAGCGAACGTCTGGCCGACGCGGAACTTATCTCCCGCCGATTATCAATCGCCCGGTTCGCACGGCAATATCTCCTCCATCCGGATGACCGCCAGGTCGCAGGGCAACTGCGCGAGTTGCTCGGCCAGTACCTGGGACAACACGAGTATGACCAGCTCCGTCTCCTCGATCCCCATGGCGTGACCCTCCTTTCGGCCCCCGACGGCCGTCCCCCCGCCTCGATGCCCGTGGTCAGGGGGGTCGCCGAGGCAGTGCGCTCGCGGCAGATCGTCGTCGTCGATTTCTATCGCCACGAGCATGATCGGCGCATCTACTTCACCCTCGTCATTCCGATCCTGGATGCGACCTCCGGCCGTCGGGCCGTCGGGGCGATAGCCCTGCGTGTCGAACCGGAAAAATATCTCTTCCCCTTCATCCTGCGCTGGCCCTCCTCCAGCGTCTCGGCTGAATCCCTCCTGGTCCGCCGCGATGGCGATGATGCCCTCATCCTCAACGAACTGCATTTTGCCCGGGATGCGGCCCTGCGCTTGCGCATTCCCCTGACCCGGCGTGAGGTTCCAGCGGTACAGGCGGTCTTGGGGAAGAGCGGCATCGTCGAAGGGCGCGACTATCGCGGGGTGACCGTTCTGGCCGATGTGCGGCTGGTGCCGGAGACGCCGTGGTTCATGGTGACGCGGATGGACACCGCCGAGGTTTATGCCCCCGCCCGGAGTCACCTCTGGCTGATCATCCCGCTGATGGCGGCTCTCGTCGCCGCGACGGCGGCCATTCTCTTCGTCATCTGGAGGCAGCAGCGTTACGCCTTCCTGCAGGAACAGCAGCGCATCTCCGAAGCCCTGCATGTCGTCGAAGAGCGTTATCGCATCGTCTCGCGGATCAGCAGCGATTTTGCTTATTCTTGCATAATCAAGACAGCATCGGAGGTTGTCATCGACTGGATGACGGAGGCCTTTTTCTCCCTGACCGGCTACAGCCGCGACGAGCTGAATGAACGCGGCTGCTGGCTCCATTACGTCCATCCCGACGATTTTCCGCGAGCCATCGGCCAGCGCCGGCAACTGGTGGGCATCGGGGCGAAGAGCGTCGAGGAGTTTCGCCTCGTGGCCAAGGATGGCTCCTTGCGCTGGGTGCGCAACGCCATGGAATTGTGCGCCGACGCGCAGGCGACTGGCGGCAAACGCATTATCGGCGCGGCGCAGGACATCACCGAACGCAAGGCGGCGGAAGCGGCGTTGCAGGCGAGCGAAATATTTCTGCGCGAAGCCCAGCGAGTCGGCAGTCTCGGCACGTATAGTCTCGATATCCCGAGTGGTCGCTGGGAAAGCTCGGAGGTCCTCGACGCGATCTTCGGCATCGACGCTGACTACGAACGTTCGGTGAGCGGCTGGACCTCCCTGATTCATCCCGACGATCAGAGGATGATGGCTGACTATTTCGCTGACGAGGTCGTCGGCCGGCACCGCCGCTTTGACAAGGTCTATCGTGTCGTCAGAAGGGACGACGGCGCCGTGCGCTGGGTCCACGGCCTCGGCAAGCTTGAGTTCGACCAGGATGGGCCGCCGGTCAAGATGCTGGGCACGATCCAGGATGTGACGGCGGAAAAGCTGGCGGAGGAGGAACTGCGTCAGGCCAAGGAGGCCGCCGAAGCGGCCAATGTCGCCAAGAGCCGTTTTCTGGCGACCATGAGCCACGAGATCCGCACGCCGATGAACGGCATTATCGGCATGACCGAACTTCTCCTCGATTCCGGTCTCAATCCGACCCAACGGGACTATGCCGAGATCGTCAAAACCTCGGGGGAGCATCTCATGGGGCTGATCAGCGATATCCTCGATCTCTCCAAGATCGAAGCGCACAAAGTAGATCTTGCTGCGGCCCCCCTTGAGCTGTCGGCAATCGTCGATGGGGTTATCGCCCTTTTGGCCCTGCGGGCGCGGGAAAAGGGACTGCTGCTGGAGGCTACGATCGCGCCCGAGGTGCCGCCGCGGCTGCTGGGGGATGCCGGGAGGCTGCGGCAGATTCTCGACAACCTTATCGGCAATGCCATCAAATTTACCGAAAAGGGGGGTATCTTCCTCTCTGTCGCCAGGGCCGGCGAGACGGCGGAAAACGTCACCCTGGCTTTTTCGGTCCGCGATAGCGGGATCGGGATTCCTGCGGACAAGCTGACGGTGATCTTCGATCCCTTTACCCAGGGGGATGACTCTGCCAACCGCCGTTTCGGCGGCACCGGTCTCGGTCTGGCCATTGCCCGGCAGCTGGCGAACTTGATGGGCGGGTCGATGAGCGTCGAGAGCGTCGAAGGGGAAGGTTCGATCTTTCGTTTTACGGTCACGCTGGCAAAAATGCCGGCGACGACCCCGCCGGGTGCTGCGACACGCGGCCCGGAAGCCACCGGCAAGACGCCGGGGAAGGGGGCGCGCATCCTCGTCGCCGAGGACGACCCGACCAATCGGACCCTGATGCACCTGATATTGACCAAGTTCGGCTACCACGTCGATATCGTCGGCGATGGCCGTGCGGTGCTGCAGGCCCTGGCCGCCGCCGATTACGATCTGGTCCTGATGGACTGTATGATGCCGGCGATGAACGGCTACGAAGCGACAAAGGCCATTCGCAGCCGGACCGCTCCGGTGCGCCGACCCGATATCCCCGTTATCGCCCTGACCGCCTACGCCATGGCCGAGGATCGCAACAAGTGTCTCGACGCCGGGATGGACGACTATCTGGCCAAGCCCTTGCGCGGGGAAACGCTGCAAGCGATGCTGGCGAAGTGGCTGGACAAGGATAAGAATTGAGCCGATTCCGGAAAATTCTCGAGCAGAGTCCGATCTCCATGGCGATCGTCGCTTTTGACGGGACGATCGAGCTGATCAATCGTCGGGCCATTGCGACCTTTGGCTATCAGCCGGAGGATATTCCGCATATGGATCGCTGGTGGGTGCTGGCTTATCCCGAGGCCGTTTACCGGGCCGAGGTCCAGGCGCGGTGGCTGCGTCTGGTCGGCGAGGCCATGGCCGGCGACGGCGAAATCGCCCGGGGAGAGTACCGGGTTACCTGCAAGGATGGTGCGCAGAAGACGGTGGTCATCTTCGGTGTCCTGCTCTCCGGCAAGGCCTTCGTCATGTTCGAGAACATCACCGCCCGCAAGGTGGCCGAGGAAGCCCTGCGCGAAAGCGAGGCGCAGCTGCGCGAGGCGCAGGACATCGCCCGCCTGGGGCGGTGGGAACTCGACCTCGTTTCCGGGCATCTGGCCTGGTCGGACGGCATCTTCGCCCTTTTTGAAGCCAACCGTGCCGAATTCGCCGCGTCCTACCAAGACTTCCTCGCCCTCGTCCATCCCGACGACCGCGCTCTGGTCGACCAGACCTATCGCGACTCCGTCGCGCAGAAAGCCCCTTACGACATAGAGCATCGCCTGCTGCTGCCGGATGGGCGGGTCAAGTGGGTCAGCGAAATCGGTCGCACCATCTACAGTGGAACGGGTGCCCCCCTCCGCTCGGTCGGCACCGTCCAGGACATCACCGAACGGAAGGTGGCCCAGGAACGGATTTCGCGCGCGCTGCAAGAAAAGGAAGTGCTGCTGCGGGAAATCCACCATCGAGTGAAGAACAATCTGCAGATCATCCATAGTCTTCTCAACCTGCAGGCCAAGGGGATTGCCGATTCCGCTGTTCGCGCCCTTTTCGAGGAGAGTCGCGACCGGGTCAATGCCATGGCGCTGATCCACGCCCGCTTGTACCGGTCCGACGACCTCGCCCATATCGACTTCAGGGAGTATCTGCAAAGCCTGGTGAAAAGCATTGCCGCCACCTACAACCGGTGTGACGTCAGGCTCACGGTGCAGATGGCGCCCCTTCTTTTCGATGTGAATCTCGGTATTCCTTGCGGACTCATCGTCAATGAGCTGGTCGCCAACAGCCTCCGCCACGCCTTCCCCGAGGGGCGGCGGGGGACGGTGCGGGTCGGTGTCGGCCGCGCGGACGATGGATGCTATCGGCTCAAAGTCGCCGACGACGGCATTGGTCTGCCGGCCAATTTCGATCTGAGCGCCGGCAGCTCCATGGGGCTGAAACTGGTGCAAATTCTCGCCGGGCAACTCGGCGCCGTCATGACCCTTGACACAACGGCGGGGACTTCCTTATGCTTCGCCTTCACCGCCGCTGCCCAGCTGACGACGGATAAACTGGATGCGGCGGTAGAACAGAAATAGTCTCGGGGAAGTTGCTCTGGTTCGTGGGCCGCACCGACACATGTCACCGGCCAGGTTTGCCCCTGCCGCAGGAAGGCTGCATCGATGGGTTCCAGCTATGATGACAACAAGTTTATTGCCAAGACCGTTCAAGCGAGCGCTCCTCCTGCCATCCAGCGGAAAAAGCTGGGGCAGGTACTGGTCGAAAGCGAAATTCTCACCCAATTGACAGTCGAGCGGATTCTTCAGCTCAGTCGCGCCGCCGGCAAGCGTTTTGGCGAGGTCCTTGAGGATCTCGGCCTCGTCACCGGAGAAGAACTGGCCCAGGCCCTGGCGACGCAGTACGGCTATCCGGTGGTGGCCGATTTCGCCAAATATGCCTTCAGCGATGACCTGCTCAAGCTCATGCCGGCCGAGACTGCCGCTGAACACATCATCTTTCCCCTGAAGTTGCAGGGGAATATCCTTGGTCTCGCCATGGCCGATCCGACCAATGAAAAGGTCGTGCATAACATTCAGGACAGCAACAAAGTGGTGGTGAAGAACTTCATTGCCTCACGCAAGGATATTCTTCAGGCGATTGCCGTGCACTATTTGAAAAGGGAGGAAGCGAAATCGGGCAAGGCTATCGTTCTGCTCGCCGAAAATGACAAAAACATCGTCAAGGCCATGTCCGACTCCCTGAACAAAAACAATTACGAGGTCATCGTGGCGACCGATGGTATCGAGGCTCTGAAAAAAGCGGTTTGCTACAAACCGGCGCTCATCGTCGCCGACAAGGATATGCCGAAAATCAATGGTTACATGCTGCTGAGTTCCCTCAAAAACACCAGGGAGACGAAAAACATCCCGGTCATTCTCATCGCGGCCAGCACCCAAGCCGAGGAAGAAGCCCTGGCGTACGACAAGGGCTTTGCCGATTACATCAGTAAGCCGGTCAAGGAGATCATTCTCCTGACCAAGGTCAAGAAGGCCATTCTCTTTAACATCAACCCCTATGTCGTCAGATAAGGGGTTGCCCTTGGAAAGGAGCCTCATGCCGTCGTTGTTCACAGCGTGCTGTCCCGGCCTTCTCCGTCTTATTCTCTGTTTGGTCTTTCTGGCTGGGCTTCCGGTGGCGGTTTCGGCGAGGTTTTACAAGTATGTTGACGATAGCGGGACGATAGTCTTTGTCGAAGACAAGTCGCGCATTCCGCAAAAATACTGGTCGCAGTTAAAAACCTACGATGAGGCAAGCGACAGACTCAGCCCCGATGAACGCAAGGCGGCAGCCGAACGCCGGCAGTCGGAGCAGACGGACGCCGCCGCCCTGAACAGCCTTACTCAGTCCCTTGAAACGAGTGTGACCATCCGCAACAATCGGGTGCTTGTGCCGGTCTCCGTCCGCTATGACACGCGAGAGGTCACGGTCCGCCTGGTCCTCGATACCGGAGCGACCAACACGGTTTTTTACGATAACGCCATCATGAATCTCGGTGTCCCCGTCGATGCTGGCAAGGTCGGCTATGGCCAGGTAGTCGGCGGGCATAAGATCCAGCATCAGATGGTGCAGTTTCGGACCATATCGGTCGGTCCCTACGAGATCCGAAATCCGCAGGCGTCGATCATCAAGAATATCGATCCGGATGCAGATCACGACGGATTGCTGGGGATGGATTTTTTGCAGCAGATGAAATACCGGATCGATTTTGACAGGCAGGTCATCCGCTGGCTTCCCGAGAGTGAATCGCGCTAGTGTCGGATCACTTCTTCTCGGCCTGATGAATGAGTTCGACCAGGGCTGCGGCGATTTCGGCGTAGCCCTTGCCATTGGGGTGAACGTAGTCACTCTTGCGGGAGGGGCGCTGGAGGGTGTCGGCGATGATGTCGTCTGCAAAGGGGAGGTGCAACTCCTTGGCGATGCCGGCATAAAGGGGGGCCGTCTGCAGCAGCAGCCCCGGCTGCGGCACCCCGACGAGGACGACATCGGCACCGGCGGCCCGGGCCAGCCCGACCATCGCCCGGAGATTGGCGGCGAGTTCCTCCGGGTCGCGCTGCTGCAGCAGATCGTTGCCGCCATGACAGAGAATGACCAGGGCCGGGCGATGTTCGTCGAGGAGAGCAGGGAGGCGGGCGAGGCCGGTTGCCGACAACTCTCCCGGCATGCCGGCGTTGATCACGATGCGGTCGAGGAGGTTCTGGAGCACGGCCGGGTACGCTTCCCCGGTGCCGGCCCCGGTGCCGTAAGTCAGGCTGTCGCCGAAGGCCAGAATCACGGCATCCGCCGCCAGAGGGGTCAGGCGCGGACCGCGGTCGCAGGCGACCAGGGGCAACAGGAGAAACAGGAAAAGGAGCAGGCGTATATTCATTGCGAGGCCCTCCCGAGTTGGCTACGCCGGTATTGTGGCATGGCCGGGGTGCAAAAAGAAAGTCTCGACGCCCGGGGGGGGCTTTGTGCTAACGGGGGAGGGGGCAATCATGCGCCCAAGGGGAAAAACTGGAGCGTCTTCACGAAATTGACGGGACTGCTGCTTAACGTTTGCCAAGAGAGGAGCGACAATGAAAACAGCCGTAGGTGCGGTCATCCTGGGTTTGTCAATGCTGCTTGTCCCCGGAATTTTACTGGCCGACGAGGTTTTCCCCGTCGACCGGGATCTCTACCCCTGGTACCCCTCGCTGGTGCGCTGGGAGAAGACCGCGGCCGAGTTCCATCCCCCGGCCGTCTGTGCCGATTGCCATCGGCAGCAATTCGAGGAATGGAGCGGTTCACTGCATGCTCTGGCCTTCGTCGACCCGGTCTATCAGGGGGAGCTGCAGAAAGGGATCAAGGCGGTCGGTCGCGACATTGCCCGGCAGTGCGAGGGGTGCCATTCGCCGGCGGCCATGGTGACGGGGGAACTGGCCAAGAGCAAATTCGGCAAACTCTCCAAACTGGCGCTGGCCGGAGTCTCCTGCGATGTCTGTCATTCGGTGAGTGGCGTCACCCATCAGCAGACGCCGAGTCGCGAACCGGAAAACGGCTCGTTGGTCCTGGCCCCCGGTCGCGCCGACGGCAGCTTGGTCAAGCGCGGCCCGATTGCGCCGCCCGCGGCTTGCGGAGGCGGTTTTCATGACTGCGCCGAATCGTCCCTGCACCGTTCTTCCGACCTCTGTGCCTCCTGCCATCAGGTGCTCCATTTCGATAAACACTTCCCCCTGGAAGCGACCTATCAGGAGTGGAAGGGGAGCGTTTATGCCCAAATGGACATCGGCTGCCAGGATTGCCACATGGTCGATACGGCGACCTTCTTGCGCTCCTCCGCCTTTCTCAAGCCGGAACGCGCCGAGTACCGGCACTTTTTCAATGGCGCCAACTACCTCCTCTATCACCTCGCCCAAGCGGCGGCGCTCAAGTCCGGGGACGCAGCGGCGGCACAGCGCTTTGCCCGCCAGTACGATATGGCGGTGGCCCGCTTGCAGGCTGCGGCCCAGGTGGAAGTGCTGCCGACTTATGTCGCGGGACAGCTGGTCGAAGTGCGGCTGCGGGTCATGAACTTGCGCGCTGGCCATGCCCTTCCCACCTCCCTGACCAATGTGCGGCAGATGTGGCTGGAGCTCACGGTGACGGACGAGACGGGAAAGGTGCTGCGCAGCAGTGGCAAGCTCGATCCGCAGGGGCAGCTGGAGGCAGACACCCGCCTGTTCAATTCCGACGGCATGGGCGAATCCATGCACTTTGCCATTGACCCTTGGGTGGTGATCGGCTTCTCCCGCCATGACACTATTCCGCCCCACGGTTACCGTGATGTCGTCTATGGTCTGCAATTGCCGAAAGGGGTCGAAACGGTCAATGTCAAGGCGCGCCTGCGCTATCGCCAGGCCGACCAGAAAGTCGCGGAAGCGCTCCTGGCCGCCGTCCCGGCCGATATCAACCTCAAGGCCATTTATGGTCTTGAGCGGGTCCCGCAACTCCCCGTTGTCGATATGGCGGTCACCTCGGCGAAACTGGCCGTGCAGCGGTAAGGACGGGGGCGGTACGAGTGCAAAAAAAAGAAGGAGGCCCCCGGAATCGACCAGGGGCCTCCTTCTTTGTGTCCGGCCCTGCCCCGTTTCAGACCACGGTCAGCAAGGCGTAGCAGATGGAGAAGCGGCCGCTCTCGGGGACGTAGCAGAGGACCTTGTCGCCGGGCTTGACGCGATCGGAGCGCAGCAGTTCTTCGAGGATGATGAAGACCGAGGCGCTGCCGGTGTTGCCCTTGTCGGGGAGGTTGGTGTACCACTTCTCCAAGGGGATATGAAAGCCGATGGCGCGCAGCCCTTCGTAGATGGGGAGGCGGAAGTAGTCGGAGGAGTAGTGGGCGACGAAGATGTCGACCTCTTCCGGGCGGATGCCGCGTTTGGCCTGCAGCCGCGGGATGGCGCGGTCGGCGGTAGCCGGGACGATCTCCTGGTCGAGGAGTTTGACGTCCTGCTTGACCAGCAGGGCATGGCTGGCCAGCATCTCCTCGGGACAGGCGAATTCGCGCCAGCCGGTGAGGGTGCCGTCGTCGTTCTTGATCGCTCCGGCGTACATGCAGGCGTCGAGTTCGTTGGCGAAGGAGAAGATGTCGATCCATTCGATCTTGAAGGCGCGCTTGCCCGGCGTCGGTTCCGGCGCGAGGAAGGCGGCGCCGGCGCCGTCGGAGAGCATCCAGCGCAAGAGGTCGGCGGAGAAGGCGAGGGCCGGCTGGTTTTCCAGCTGGGCGGCCGTCTCTTCGCCGATGGCGCCGGCCATGCGCGAGCGCATGAAGGACGAGGCCTGCTCCGAACCGGTGGCGACGGCGTTCTTGCTCTGGCCGAGGGCGACGTTCATCGCCGCGTACTTCAGCGCGGTCATCCCCGAGATGCAGATGCCGGCGGTGCTGACGATCTCGCAGGGGGTACTCTTCAGTTCGCCGTGCACCATGGAGGCATGGCCGGGCATGAGCTGGTCCGGCTGGGTGGTGCCGCAGGCGAGGCATTCGATATCGTCGATGGCGAAGCCGGCGTAGGGTTGGAGGCGGCGCACCGCCTCGGCGGCGAGCTGGGCGTTGGTATGGGTGGTCTTGCCGGTGGCCGGGTCGATGGCGTAGTAGCGGGTCTTGATCTTGTTGTTGCGCAGAATCAACTGGCGTGTACGCGACGGCAGCTGGTTGACCATGCCGAGGATCTCTTCCATCTGCTCGTTGGCGACCGGAGCATTGGGCAGGAAGGCGGCGATGTCGGTGATGTAGACGTTCATGCGGATGTGGTCCCCGTGTTTTAGATTTTGGCGTGCGGATGGGTCAGGTGAAACAGCTCGGCGTAGCGCCGGTAGAACTCCTCTTCCGGCAGCCGCGTCGGGACGACGGCATTGGAGAGGGTGTAGTAGTCGAGGTCAAAGTTGACAATGCGCCCCTGCATCTGCCGGTGCAGGGCGGTCCCCGGCAGCGGGGTGAGGACGGTGAAGATCGGCAGCGCCACCGGATTATCCTGCATGTAGCGGAGCAGATTATCGAAATCGGCGTGGTCGTAGTCGGGCGAGACGATGTAATCGCCGACCACACTGATGCCGATGTCGCGGAGAATGGCGAGGGCCTCGCGATTGACGGCGACGCTGTTGGCCTTGTTCAGCTGGGCTAGCCCGAGGTCGCTGATCTCCTCGAAGCCGATGACGACGGTGCGCAGCCCGGCCGCCTTCCACTCGCGCATCAGCGCGGGGTGACGGACCACGGTGTCGGAACGGACATCGCCGAAGAAGTCCTTCTTGATGCCGGCCGCCACAATCGCCCGGCAGAGGGCGCGAGCATGCTCGGGATTGCCGAAGGTGTTGGCATCGACCAGGCGGACGAAGGGCACCGCGCCAAGGAGTTCGATGTCGCGGATCACCGCGGCGATGGAGCAGGCCAGGTAGCGCCCGCCGGCCTGACCGGCGATGCAGCAGAAATTGCAGTCGAAGGGGCAACCGAAGGCCGAGGCGACGAAGCCCATCGGCAGCCCGAGGAGGGTGTAGTGGCCGCGGTTGGCGGCGACCAGATCGTAGCGCGGCGGCATCTCCTCGACCAGATCGCGGGGGTCGAAGACCCGCGGCGTGTAGCGCAGGGTCGCACCGGGGCGGACACGGGCGACGCCGGGGATGTCCGGTTGCTTTTCGCCGCGGCCGAGAGCATCGACCAGTTCGCGGAAGCTTCCCTTGCCGAGGCCGACGACGACGAAATCGATGCCGTCGCGATGGAAAAAGTCGGGGTCATTGCTGGCATGGATGCCGCCGACCACGACGGTGGCGCCGCAATCCGCCTTGGCCTGCGCGGCAATATGGCAGGCCGTGTTGGCCTCGCAGGTGACGGCGGTAATACCGACCAGATCGGGGCGCAGGGTGGCGAGGCGTTCGGCGAGGGCGTCCGGCTCGACCTTGAGGTCGAGGATGGCGACCTCGTGGCCGTGAAGATTGCCGGCGAGGACCTCGAGAGCGAGGGGCTCGCCGCGAAAAATCTGCTTGATCGAGGTGATGCCGAAACGTTCTTCGGGGATACTGCGACCGCAGTTGGGCGGGTTGATCAGCAGAATCTTCATCGCGGGGTGCGCCGGGCTAAGGGTCGAGTCTGCGCGGTAACTGCGTCCGCCAAGAAAGAATGCGGACGCTCCGGCAGTGATGCGTCCGCCTTTTTACATTTTTTTCACCGATTTGTAAATTTGAAAGTTGTTTGGGGTTGTGGGAAAAAAGCGAAAATCGACGGTAATCCCGGCGTTTGTCGTGAATTCAGTCGTGCAAGTCGAGGAGGGGACGAGCGCTGTCGATGTGAAATATGGCCAGCGCGCGCAAGCGGCGGGCGGCGCGGCGTCCGGCCCGGCGCTCGGTCTCCGCCAACAGGGCGGCGAAGAGTTCCCCGTCGCTTTCCAGGCGCTGCAGCCGCAGGTAGAGGCGCACTCCCTGCCACTGGGAGAGGGTCGCAGCGGGCCGGGCGACGAGGAAGACGGCACCGGGATGCTGGCGTAGGTTACGCAAGGTACGGTTGGCACCGAGGGCAAGAACCAGGGTCGCTCCGTCGTCCAGAAGCCGCGCTGAACCGAAGATGGCGACATTAATTTCGCCGGCCGCGTCACTGGTGCTCAGGGAGCCGACGACAGGCGCGTTGTTGCCGAACAGTTCGTGCCAGGTGTCAGGGGGCATCGTTCTCTCCGGCCAATTTGCGCAGGGGGATGCTCAGGGAGCTGACGAAGTCGGTCCAGCTCCTGCCGTAGAGGGGGGCATCGACACTGCCACAGTCGCTGTGGTCGGCACCGGGGATGACGACCAGGGTCTTTGGCTGTGGCGCGCGGGCATAAATCCGCTCGGCCATGGACAGCGGCGCAATGTGGTCGGAATCGCCATGAAGCATGAGCAGCGGACTCTGCAGGTGACCGATGCGCCCAAGGTTGTCAAAACTGCTGTCGAGACTCCACCAGCCGAAGAGGGCATAAGTCCACGGTGTCTTATGCCAGGCAAGCTCGCGCAAGCTGGTGAAGGAGCACTCGAGGACGACGCCTGCTGCAGGTCGCCCGACAGCCAGATTGAGGGCGACAGCGGCGCCGAGGGACTGTCCATAGTAGATCATCCGCTCTGGCGTCCAGCCGCGGGTGTTGAGCAGGTCGAGAGCTCCCAGGGCATCGGCCAGCAGATCCTCCTCATGCTCCGCGCGGCCACTGCTGGCGCCGAAGCCGCGGTAGTCGAAGATGAAAACCGGAAAACCGAGTTCATGGAGGGCGATGAGTTTGTCGAGGTGCTGCGAGATATTGCCGGCGTTCCCCTGGCAATAGAGAATCAACGGCATTTTTGCGCGGCCGGGGAGATACCAGCCATAGAGCATGACCCCATCACGGGAGGGAAAGTGCAGCTCCTCGTAAGCGAGCCCGCGATCGGCGGGGGTAGCGACAAGCTGCCGTGGCGAAGAGAGGATGCTGCGGGTGGCGACCCCGCAGCCGCTGATCGCGCTGAGCAGCAGCATGAGGGCGAGGACCGGGCGCATCCGCAAGATCATGGTCATTTCCGGCTATCCGCAGGTTGCCAAGGTTGGGTCGGGGCGTTTCTGCCGGATCTTAGCGGGGTGCGTTCGCCGGAGCCGGAGTGGCGCCGCCGGCCGCTTCGGCGGCCGGCGCCGGTGGCGCCGCCGAGTTTGGTTCCGCGGCGGGAACCGCCGCCATGGTTGTCGGCGTTTCGGCGACGGCTGCTGGCATGCTCGCCGGCGGCGTTCCCTGGAGCTGCACGAGCGCTTGCCGGGCGTCGCCGAGTAACAGGCTCTCAGGGTAAGTGTGGACAAACTCGGCGAATTGGTCGAGGGCCTTGCGCGCATCGCCGGCGTCGGCGCTCTGGCAGGCTTGCCGGAAGGCCTGCAGTTCGTCCTCGGCGATGGTCGGCAGGGTGCTTTCCCCCTTCCAGTAAAGAGTGTCGGCCGATTTGTCCTGGCTGCCGCGCACCCCTCCGACGGCCGTCGTGACTGCCGCCTTTTTCTGTGGGGCGAAGCCTTCAAGCTTGCTTTTGAGCTGGGCCCAGAAGCCACCCTGATTCGCAGCGGGGGCGCAGTGGCCGCGGAAGGGGGCGGCGATGAGAAAGACGACGATAATTGTGGCAAGTGCGATACGGCTGTTCATGGGATCCTCCTGCGCGACAAGGGATTGCTGCGGGAAAAAATGGTTGCGGTTTCAGTAGCCGGGGCCGAGGGCCAGGGCGAGTCCGCGAAATTTATCGGCCGTGGCCGGGTCGAGTTCGAGAGCGGTGCGAAAGGCGCTCGCCGCAGTTTCCTTCTCGCCCAGGCGCAGGCGGCAGCGCGCCAGGTTGACCCAGACATCGGCATCCTGTGGCTCGATGCGTACCGCTTCGGCATAGGCCTTGGCGGCGTCGACATAGCGCTCCGACAAGAGATAAACGTTGCCGAGGTTGTTGGCGACGGCGGCACTGTCGGGGAGAAGGCCCCTGACTTTTTCAAAGAGACGGGCCGCCTCTTCCAGTTCTCCCGCCCGGGCATTGATGATGCCGAGCTGCAGCAAGGCGCCGGTGTCGTCGGGGTTGACGCGGAGACGGGCGATATGGGCGCGGCCGAGGTTGAGGGCCCTGATCTTGCGCAAGGTCGGCAACTCTTCGCGATAACGGGCTTCCAGCGCCACCTTCTGCACCAGCGGCGCCCGCCATTCGGTCATCGCCAGATTGGCCGGCTTGAACTGCTCCCAGTTGGCCCGGGTATCCATCAGGGTCAACCCCTGGTCCTTCCACTTGGCGTAGTTGGCGGCCCCGGCTTCCCAGGCCTTCATGAAGGGAGCGCCGATCTGGGTCACTTCGACGGGGACCCAGAGACTGCCGTCGTGTTCGACAAAGAGGGCGGCGAGGCCGTTGGGCGGAGCACCACTCTCCATCTCGGTGGAGAAGATCAGGAACATGTGCCCCGGCACCTCGACCACCTTGGTGCGGATGCCGAGGCTCTCGAGGAGGGAGGAGTAGAGGCCGACGAGGTCGTCGCAGTCCCCCGATTTGCGCTGCAGGGTTTCGCGGGGGTATTGCAGGTAGTCGACAAAATCGACCTTGCCCGAGGTGAGCTGATAGGGATTGCTCGGATCCTGCAGGTAGCTGATGCCGTGAACCCCGAGGGCGTCGAAGATGACCCCGGCGTAGAGGATCGGGTCGGAGAACTCGCTGTACTGGGTGACGATGCCGCGGGAAAAGTCGAGAACGATGGGGTCCTTGGGGGTGACGAAGGCGGCAAAGCGGCCGCGTTCTTCCCACAGCATGCGATGTTTTTCGAAGATATTGACGGAGAGGGTGCGGGAATAGGTCTTGAGATCCTGGTTCTTGTAGAAGGAGGCGGTGATTTCTGTCTGCACCGCCGTATCCTCGGTGACGTTGAGGACATGGGTATTGAAGACCGCCTTGAGGACGACCTCCTTGCTCTCCCGCGGGCCGAGATTGCTGATTTCCAGCTCCGTCGGAAAATCCATGAACTCCTTGATGGCGAAGGCGACCTTGATCTTGGAGATCTGATCGCGGGTGTTGTTGGTGATGCGGATGCTCCCCATCCCCTCGTTTTCATAAATCTTGTAGGTGTTGGAGAAGATGTCGTGGAGCTCGACAATACCGATTTCGATGGGCGGCTTGGTCGCCACCAGGGTCGTGACCTTGACCGGCACCCGGGCGCTCTCGACGCCGTCGACGCTGACGGCGGAAATATGGAAGGTGTAGGCGGTTTCCGGTTCGAGGGAACCTTCATAAAAGGTGGGAACCTCGACTTTGCCCAGAGGAACGGTCTTCCCCTCGATGTCCCGATAGATGTTGTAGCCGGCGAGAAACGCGGTGCCGCCGGGACGCCAGGTCAGATCGACGGACCATTCCTGGGGGATGGCGCTGATCTCCTCGGGAGGTGAGGCCGCCGCCTTCGCCGGCATGGCCTGGACCTCCCCGCTCCAGTTGCTCTCGTTGCCGGAGTGGGCGCTGGCCGTGACCCGGTAGTAATAGGTGACTTCCGGAGAGACGTCGGCGTCGACCCACGCTGTCCCGGTACTGGCGGCAACCTGTTGGTAGCCGCTGGCCTGACTGCGGCTGCGGTAGATGTGGTAGTCGCTGACGTAGCTTTCCGGACTCGCCGCCCAGGTCAGGGCCACCCGGCGCATCCCCGCTTCCGCCTTGGGACTGGTGGGAGGGGACGGGGTGTAGGAAAAGCGGAAGTTTTGCTGGCGGTTGTTGCTGGTATCGGCGACGAGGAGTTCGGTGTCGGTCAGCAACAGGAGGGCGGCACTGTTGCCGAATTCGCCGGGACCCTGTCCGGGGGAGCCGAACTCGCGCTGAAAGTTGCCGGTCGGGCTGAAGGTTTTGACCGTCTGGCTCTTGCCGTCAAAGACGAAAATTTCATTGGCGCTGACGGCCAGGGCGAGGGGGCGTTGCAGCCGCCCCGGCCCGTCGCCGCTCCCGCCCATTTCGACCAGGCGTTCGCCGTCGTGGTTGAAGACCGAAACGCTACGCCGCCCCTGGTCGAGGACGAGGAGGTTGTCATTGCCGTCGAGGGCCAGGGCGGCCGGGCTGGCGAAGACCACTCGCTCCCCCTTGTTGGCGATCTGGCTGAGATAGGTGCCGCTGGCACTGAAGATCTGCACCCGGCTGTTGCCGCGGTCGGCGACATAGACGATCCCCTTGGACGAGACGGCAAGGTCGGCCGGATCGGAAAAATAGCCTTCGCCCGAACCGGACGAGCCGAACTTGTGGACGATCTTGCCCTGGTCGTCGAGCTTGAGGACGGCCGCATGCTCTGCGTCGAGGACCCAGAGACCGTCATCGGGACCGAGGGCGAGAGCGACGGGGTGCCACTTCGGCAGGGTGATGGACGTTTCCTCCTTGCCGTCGCCGAGGACGACAATGGTGCGGGTTTTGGCGCGGAGGGAGTAGAGCTTGCCGCTCTTGCTCCGCGCCATGCGCCCGGGCTGGGGCAGCGGCGCTTCGCCGTTCCAGAGGACCGAGGTCGGGGTGATGCTGCGGTCGGGGAGGAGGGAGCGCTCCACCGCGTCGGGCTGGAGGACCTGAACCGCGCCGCGGCTGCGGTCGCTGACGAAGACCTGGCCCGAGCCATCGACGGCGAGACCGTCGAGGGCGAGGAATTGCGAGCTGTCGTTGCCGCGGGCGCCGAAACAGAAGAGCTGTTTGCCGGAAAAGTCGTATTTGCAGACCTTGAATGTCTGCTGCTCGATGAGGTAAAAACCCTCGTCGTCGGTGACGATGGCCGAGGGGCCGCGGGCCGCGGCGAGGCGGCTGAGAAACTCCCCGTCGATGCTGTAGACCTTGACCGCTCCGGCTTCGCCATCGATGACATGCACCCGCCCGCGCGGATCGACGGAGATCCCCACCGGCTTGCGCAACAGGGCATCGCCGCTGCCGGCGCGACCGATGACGCGGATGAAGACGCCGTTGGGGCCGAGGACCTGGATGCGATCGTTGCCGGTGTCGGCGACGAAGATGAGATCGCCCCAGGTGGCAATGGCCGCCGGTTCGTCGAACTCTTTGAGCCCGCTCCCCTCGCGACCGATATCGCCAAGATGGCGACCCTCGCGGTCGAAGATGACGACGCGGCCGAGTTCGCTGTCGACGACGAGGGTGCGATCCTGAATGAAGGCGACCCCCCGCGGTCTGACCAGGAGCGGTTTCTCCTTCTTCCCCTGTGGTTTCCCGCCGAGGATGCGCAGCTTTTCGCCGTCGGCGGCGCTGACGGTGACACTCCACTCCTGCTGGGCGGTGAAGACCAGTCCGCTCCGGTCGACGGCCACCGCCACCGGTTTCACCGCCGGCAGAGTGGAGACGTGGGTAATTTGGCGGAGGGCCGAGGCCGCGCCGGGGAGGGCGAGGAGGAGAAGGACGAGGAGGAGTTTGCGGATCATGGAGAACTCCGTGTTGGCAGGGTCGCCGCCGGGGCGGGAACGGACAGCCGGCGGTCAGGCTGCTGGTTGCCGGAAGGTGCGGAACGCAGCCCTTTAAGGGCGTAAATCTCGATGGGGAGCTGTTTTCCCTTGACCAGGACCGGCCCCAGGGGGTCGGCGATAACCAGTTGCCTGACCCGCTCGTAGAGGGCTTCGGTCATGACCGGGCAATTGGCCGTCCGGCTTTCGTTCTGGATGCGGAAGGTGAGATTGACGGCGTCGCCGATGACGGTGTACTCCATCTTCTTGCCGGCGGCGCCGAGGTTGCCGGCGATAACCTCGCCGGTATGGAGGCCGATGCCGCAGGCGATCGGCTCGGTTCCTTCCTCCTGCCACTTCAGGTGCAATTGGCGCAGCCGCGCGAGCATGTCGAGGGCGCAACTCACCGCCAGTTCGGCATGGTTGTCCTGGGGGAGGGGCGCACCCCAGTAGGCGAGGATGCCGTCCCCCATGAATTTGTCGAGGGTGCCGTCATGATCGATGATGGAATGGGTCATTTCGGCGAGATATTCGTTGAGGGTGGTGACCACCTCGCGCGGCGTGCGTTTTTCGCTGTAGCCGGTGTAGTTCTTGACGTCGGCAAAGAGAATGGTGACGATGCGGCTTTCGCCGCCGACCTTGGCCAGTTCGGGGTTCTTGACCAGCTGATCGACGATCTTGGGGGAAACGTAGCTGGAGAACATGGCCCGCACCTGGCGGGATTTGCGGTCGAGGAGGATGAAGCGCAGGTAGGAGACGGCCGAGTAGACCAGGACGATGACCAGGCAGGGATAGACGATGCTGACCCAGTGGCCGGCATCGAACAAGAGCAGGTTCAGCCAGAGCCAGACGCCGGTGATGACGACGACGAGGGGAAAGGCGGCGGCGGCGCGCAGGAGCGAGGCGACCAGCGCCACGAGCAAGCCGAGGAGGATGATGGCGACCAGATCGCCGAGGGCTTCGAGACCGCCATGGTGCATGAAGTCGCCGGCCAGGATGTTGTCGGCGATGTTGGCGTTGACTTCGACCCCCGGCATGTTGCTGGAGACCGGGGCGATGCGCATGTCGTAGATGCCGATGGCCGTCGGTCCGACCAGCAGGACCTTGCCGCGCAAGGACTCGGGCGGCACCCGCCCTTTGAGGACATCGACGAAGGAGAAGCGTGCGAAGGTCCCCGCCGGACCGCGGTAATTGATGAGAAGGTAGTGCTCGCCGTCGGTGGGAACGGTGTGCTCGCCGACAGAGAGGCCATAGGGCTGCGCCGTGAAGCTGTCGCTCCCCAGGACGGCCATGCTCGCCGCCAGGGCGAGGGAGGGATGGAGGCCGTCGGAGTGGGGGAGGACGAGGCGGGTCCAGCGCAGGACCCCGTCGTCGTCGGGGAAGACGTTGATGTGGGCAAGGTTGCGGGCCGCCGCCCGCAGCCCCGGCAACGGCTGCAGCGGCGTCGTGGTGCCGCCGTCGGGGGCCAGGGTGAAGGCTTCCGCCAGGGTCGTGCGCCCCGAGGCTTTGATCGCCGCCGCCAACGCCCGGTCGATGGCGCTCGACTGGGGTTCGGGGAAGAGGACATCGAAGACCAGACCGCGAGCGCCGGCGGCGCTGGCGGTCTCGATGAGGGCGGTGAAGTGCTCGCGGCTCCAGGGAAAGCGCCCCAACTCCGCAATGCTCTTGTCGTCGATGGCGATAATTGCTATAGTCCCGGCAGGTTTTTTCATCCCTTGGCGGGCACGCATGCGGAGGTCGTAGGTCCGGGCCTCGAATCCCTCCAGGAGAGGCAGCTGGACGTAGTAGAGCAGGACGACCCCGCCGATGAGGAGCAGGGTCAGGATCGGGACGCTTCGGCCGACTCTTTTCATGCGCCACAAGGTAGCAGGAAAAATCCTGTCCTGTAAAGGGGGAAGTGCTCCCCCCGCGGTCGCCGTACGCCCCTGTTCCGGCGTCTTTTTTTGCCGATTATTCCTGCGCGAGGTGGCCCATGGCCAACGCAACTTCGGACAGTCTGCTCGATCGCATCGAAAAGCTCAATGCCATCGGCGTCGGTCTCTCCGCGGAGAAGAATGCCGAACGGTTGATGGAGATGATCCTGGTCGGCGCCAAGGGGATCACCTGTGCCGACGGCGGCACCATCTACTCGGTCACCGACGACCGCCGCCTCCGCTTCGAGATCATGCTCACCACCTCCCTCGGCTTCGCCATGGGGGGGACCAGCAACGTCGCCATCCCCTTCGAACCCCTCCCCCTCTACCAGGCCGACGGCACCCCCAACACCCAAATGGTCGTCAGCCACGCCGCCCTCACCGGCGAGGTCGTCAATATCCCCGATGCCTACGAGGCCGCCGGCTTCGATTTTTCCGGAACCCGCGCCTTCGACCAGCGCACCGGCTACCGCTCCCGCTCCTTCCTGACCGTGCCGATGAAGAACCACGAGGACACCATCATCGGCGTGCTGCAACTGATCAATGCCACCGATCCCGCCAGCGGCGCGGTCGTGCCTTTTACCGAAACCGACCAGCGCCTCGTCACCTCCCTGGCCTCGCAGGCCTCCGTCGCCCTGACCAAGAACATCCTCATCCAGGACATGAAACGGCTCTTCGATGCCATGATTCAGCTGGTGGCGGCGGCCATCGACGAAAAATCGCCCTATACCGGCGGCCACTGCCGGCGCGTACCGGTGGCGGCGATGCTTTTGGCGGAAGCCGCCAGCAACTGCCAGGCCGGTGCGCTGCGGGATTTCAGTCTCGACGAGGCCGGTCGTTACGAACTGGAGATTGCCGCCTGGCTCCACGATTGCGGCAAGATGACGACCCCCGAATATATCGTCGACAAGGCGCGCAAGCTGGAAACGATCTGCGACCGGATCGAACAGGTCGATACCCGTTTCGAGGTGTTGCGCCGCGACGCCGTCATCGAACTGCTGCAAGGAAAACTGGCGGCGCAGGAGCGCGGCGAGGGGGGGGGGGCGGCCCTTGTCGCGGCCTCCCAGGCCCGGCTGGCCGAACTCGAAGCCGATCGTGAATTTCTCCGGCGCTGCAACACCGGCGAAGAGTTCATGGCCGAGACCGACCGGGACCGGGTGCGGGCCATCGCCGAACGCTACCGGTGGGTCAACCCCGCCGGCGTGCAGGTACCCCTCCTGACGGTCGATGAAATCGAGAACCTGACCATCCCCCGCGGCACCCTCAATGAGCGCGAACGCACTATCATCAACAACCATATCGTTGCGACCATCAAGATGCTCGAATCCCTCCCCTTTCCCAAACATCTGCGTCACGTTCCCGAATTCGCCGGGGGGCACCACGAACGCATGGACGGACGCGGCTATCCGGCCGGTCGCACCGGCGCGACGATGTCGGTGCAGGCGCGGATCATGGCGGTGGCCGATGTCTTCGAGGCCCTCACCGCCAGCGACCGCCCCTACAAAAAGGCCAAGACCCTTTCGGAAACCCTCAATATCATGGGGAAGATGGCTCTCGACCAGCACATCGACGGCGAACTCTTCCAGGTCTTCGTCCGTGACCGGGTCTACCTCGATTATGCCCGCCGTTTCCTCACCCCCGCGCAGATCGACAGAGTCGATCACGGAGCCATCCCCGGTTATGTCGACTTTCCCGGCGCCTGAGTACCCGCATCCCGGCGCCCCCCTCCGGCCGACCACGGCCCTGGCTCTGCTGGCGCGGACCCCGGCATTGCTGCTGGTGATCGATGACGACGGCCGCATCGTCGAAGCCAGCGAGCTCTGGCTGGCGACCCTCGACTATCAGCGTCTCGATGTCCTCGGCCGCACCCTCGCCGACTTCGTCGTCGGTTCCCTGCCCGGGCCGGGAGGGCGTCCGGCCGCCTGTGAACTGCGGCGGCGGGCCGGGGAAACCCTGGCCGTCACCCTCTGTCACGCCCCGCCGGTAACAAGCGCTCCCGGCGAGAAACCGTTGTCGACGGTGGTCTTTTCCCCTTTCGCCGTCTCGGCGGTGGCCCTGGCGCAGGAACTCGGCGAGCGGCAACAACGCCAGCAGCAGACCTTCCGCGCCGCCCATCTCGCCTCCATCGGCGAACTGGCGGCCGGGGTCGCCCACGAAATCAACAACCCCATTAACGGCATCATCAACTATGCCCAGCTTCTGGACGACCACCTGCGGCGCCACGAGCCCGAGCAGGCCGACATCGCCGCCCGGATCATGCGCGAAGCTGGACGGATCTCGCGTATCGTCCGCAATCTTCTCGGTTTTGCCCGCTCCGGCGGCGACATGCGCGTCCCCTGTGCCGTCCCCGCCGAGGTCGAGGCGGTCCTCTCCCTCTGCCGGGCGCAATTGCGCAGCGAGCGCATCACCCTCAAGGTGCGCTTTGACGACGATCCGCCCCGGGTCATGGCCAATCCCCATCAGCTCCAGCAGGTCCTCCTCAACCTGATTCACAACGCCCGTTACGCTCTCAACGAGAAATTCCCCGGGGGGAGTGAGGAGAAGCGGCTGGAGATCGATGTCCACACCCTGCAGGAGAACGATGTCGAATATCTCCGGCTGACCGTCGCCGACGGCGGGACGGGGATTCCCGCGGCCTGTTGCCATCGGGTCATGGAGCCGTTTTTCACCACCAAGCCGCCGGGGGCGGGGACCGGGCTCGGCCTCAGCATCAGCCGCGAAATTGTCGCCGGACATGGCGGGCGGCTGCACATCGACAGTGTCGAAGGTCGTTATACCCGGGTGCATATCGACCTGCCGACGGGAGAAAAGGGATTGTGATGGCGAGCAAACGGATCCTGGTGGTCGATGACGAAGAGGCGATCCGTTATACGCTCGCCGCCTTTCTGGTCGCCGACGGTTATCAGGTCGAAAGCGCGGCCGATTACGGCGAGGCCTGCGCCCGCCTCGATGGCGCCGGCTTTGACCTCATTGTCGCCGACATCCTCCTCGGCGCCAAGACCGGCCTCGATATCCTGCGCGAGCTGCGGCGGCGCGGGCTGGTCGTGCCGCTGGTCCTCATCACCGGCGCGCCGCAACTCGAAACCGCGACCGAGGCCTTGCGTCTCGGGGCGAGCGACTATATCGCCAAGCCGGTGACCCGCGACATGGTTTTACGTGTCGTCCGCAACGTTCTCTCCTGCTATGCCGTCCAGGTCGAACGCGAACGTTTTCGCAGCCATCTTGAAGCCGTCTTCGCCGGGGTGCAGGACGGCATTATCGCCGTCGATGCGCAGCTGCGGCTGGTCGCCTGCAATGGCGCCGCCGGGAGTCTGTGCGGCCTCGGCGCGGCTTCGGTCGGGCTTCTGGTCACGGAGGCGGCCGGCGGGTGCGAGGGTGGTTGCCTCCGCCTGTTGCGCGAGGCGGTGGCGGATGCTCACCCCGTCGCCGTCGATCGTTTCCGCTGCCGGCGCAGCGCCGGCGAGCCCCGCGTCGTCTCCCTGCGGGCGACACCGTTGCGGCCGTCCGGCAGCGCTGTCAGTGGGGCGGTGCTGGTCGTCCGGGACGAAACCCACCTCGATTCCCTCGAACAGACCCTCAAGGAACGCAGCCAGTTCTGCCGCCTCATCGGTCGCAGCCAGCGCATGCAGGAGATCTACAGCCTGGTCGAAATTCTCGCCGGGGTCGATACGACCGTCCTCGTCACCGGCGAGAGTGGCACCGGCAAGGAGCTGGTGGCCGAGGCGCTGCACTATTCGGGGCCGCGCAGCGACCAGCCGCTGATCAAGGTCAATTGCGCCGCCCTCTCGGAAAACCTTCTCGAGAGCGAGCTCTTCGGCCATGTCCGCGGCGCCTTTACCGGGGCGACGACGGATACGGTCGGACGCTTCCAGAAGGCGCATGGCGGCACCATTTTTCTCGACGAGATCGGCGATATCCCGCCGGCGCTGCAGGTGCGATTGCTGCGGGTGCTGCAGGAGAAAGAGATCGAGCGGGTCGGCGATTCGACTCCGGTCAAAGTCGATGTCCGCATCATCGCCGCGACCCACCAGGATCTGTTGCACAAGGTCCGGCGCGGCGCCTTTCGCGAAGATCTCTACTTCCGCCTCAAGGTGGTCAACGTCGATATCCCGCCGCTCCGGCGGCGCAAGGAGGATCTGCCGGCGCTGATGGAGCACTTTCGCGAGGTCTTCAACGCCCGTTTCGAACGGACGGTGCGGAGCTTCGCCGAGGAGGTCCTTCTCGCTTTCGTCCGTTACGACTGGCCGGGGAACGTGCGCGAGCTTGAACATGCCATCGAGCATGCCTTCATCCTCTGCAAGGGGGAGACGATCTCCCTGGAGCATCTGCCGCCGGAGCTGCGCCAGTTGATTGGCGGGGTGCGCCACCCTCGCCGCCGGGAATTCGACGCCGCCGAAGCGATACGCGCCGCCCTCGAACGCGCGGGGGGGAACAAGGCCAAGGCGGCGCGCCTCCTCGGTATGAGTCGCCAGACCCTCTATCGCAAGCTCGTCGAGCTTGGTCTTGCCGGGGATGACGATTAGCGCCGCTTTTCCTTGCATGTGTCACATGTGACACTAATGCCATGTGACACATGTGTCCAGCGGACAGGCCTGCCTGCATCCCCGCGACGTCCCGTCGCCGGAACAGGACACCGCTGGCGTTCATCCGCTGACCGCGAAGAAAAACGCCATTTCACCATCCCTGTCAGTTCGGGCAGTTAGCGCCTATTTCCGGCAGCTTGCACCCCTCCCCGCGAATCCTTCGAGAAAACCCGGCAAAGTTTCCCTTTATTGGTATGGATATTGGATACAAGCGTCCTGCCAAAGTTTTCCCTTCTCCCCTTCTCTCCTTGGACAAGCCTTGATGAATGTCGAAGAGGCGACAATCGAGACGCTCTTTCCCTTGCCGGCGGTGAGTGGTGCGGCCCGGGCCGATACCCTGGCCGGGCAGCTTGGCGGCATGTTGCTGGAACTCTCCGACCTTGGCGGTCGCGAGGAAAAGCAGTTTATCTTCCTCGGTGTTCGTCTGGCCGACTTTCGCGCCCGCTCGAAAAAACTCGCAACCCAGAGCGCCGAAGCCGTCGCTCTCCTCTCCGGCGCAGAGGGGCGTGCCACTCTGCAGGGACTTCACGCCCTTCTTGTCGATCTCGACGACCATCTCCGCCAGGTCGATACCCAGTCGCGCAACAACGACGAACTCCTCCTCGACCTCGGGACCCAGCTGGATCGCATGGAAGATCCCCTGCAGGCCCTGGCCAAAGTCGTCAAGGCCCTTCTCGCCCTGAGCTTTGCCACCCGAGTCGAAGGGACACAAGGGGAAAGCGGGCCAATTCTCGCCGTCCTCGCCGATAACCTCAAGGAGCTCGGCGGCAAGGTGACGGATAAAACCGATCAGGTCCGGGAGATGCTCGAGACCATGGCGCGTCTCGGCCGGGAGGCCAGGGAAAAGCTGCAAACCCTGCAGGGGCGGGGTCTGAGCCGTGCCCGCTCGGTCATCGGCCAGGGCCGTCTCGCCATCGACCGTCTGCAGGAGCATCAGCAGCGCTGCCATGAAGGGACGGCCCGGCTCAGTGGTCACTTTGCCCACAGCCATCAAGCCATCGACGAGATTGTCGTCTCCATCCAGTTCCACGATATCACCCGCCAGCAACTCGACCATGTGCGCAGCGCCCTGCATGAACTGGCGCGGGAGCTGGAGCGTCTCGGGCGCAACACCGGTCCGGGGGTGGCCGAGGCCCTGGCACGCCTCGTGCCCGACGTTTGCCGCATCCAGACAGCCCAACTGCAGCATACCCGACGCGAACTGACGACGGCGGTCGAGGGGATGATCGGCAGCCTCCACGACCTCGATGGCAATATCTCCGAACTCGCCACCGAGACCCGTGAGCTCGCCGGGGTCGCCGCCGCCGACGGCAACTCCTTTTACGGCGGGCTCGAACCGGTGGCTGCCGCCGTCGCCGAGCTCCTCGACGATTCGACGGTGACCAACCGCCAGGCGGTGGAGGCGGTACGGGCGGTCCTCGGGGCGATGGACCAGTTGCGCATCCTGCTGGGCGAGATCGAACTCATCGGCACCGAGATGCGCCTGATCTCCTTCAATGCCGGCATTACCGCCGCCCACAACATGGAGCGGGGCGCCGGCCTCGGGGTCATTGCCGCATCCATTCAGTCCCTCTCCGAGCAGGTGCGTGGACGCACCCTGGAGTTTTCCCGCGGCTACCAGGCCATCGAGAGTGTGGTCGGGGCACTGACCGAACGCGGCGGCCATCTCGAACAGGCCGAAACGGTCGTGCGCGCCGAACTCAAGCGCATGGCGAGCGAACAGGTCGGCAGTCTGCGCCAGGCCGACAGTCGCCTGCTGGCGGCGTTGCACCTGATGGACGAGGGGGCGACAACGCTGGCCCAGGATATCCGTGCCACCGCCGAATCGATCTCGGTCCACGTCGATGTCGCCCAGGTCATCGAGGAGACCATCGCCGGGCTTGAGACGATGGTTGCCGACTGCCGGGTCGGCGATGTCGAGGTAGACAGCGAGGGCGTTGAGCTGGTCCAGCGGCTCAGTGACCTTTACACCATGCAGAGCGAGCGCGAAGTTCATCGTCATCTCAACGACCGTGCCGATCCCTTGCCGCGGAGTCGGCGGGGCACGGCGCCGGTGCCGCCGTCGGGACCGGTCAAGGGGAACGAATTCGGGGCCAACGTCGAGCTGTTCTGACCACTAAAACAAGGAGTCGATCGTGGCCAAAAACAAAGGGCAAAAGGGTGGAGCGGTGCGGGAGGTCGTCCTGGGCGGCGAGTTGACCATTCGTCGCGTCGCCGGTCTCAAGGCCGAACTGGAGCGGGCCCTTGGCGCCGGCGAAGGAGTGCAACTGCGACTGGAGGAAGTCGCCGAAGTCGACCTCGCCTTCCTGCAGCTCCTCTGCGCCGCGCAGAGCCAGGCCGTGCTGCGGCAGCAGAGCTTCCGGATCACCGGGGATACCGCCGGCCGTTTTGCCGAGGCCTTGCGCCAGGGCGGTTTTGTCCCGCAGAGTGGCACCGCTGTCGACCATTTGCCGGGCTGCCTCGGGCAGTTTTCCGGGGCAGAGTAGATAACGGGGGATTGGAGTATTCATGTCAGCGCAAAGAGGTAAGGCCATGATGAAAAAAATTATGACGGTGGACGATTCGCCGACGGTGCGGCAGATGGTCGGCATGACCCTGCGGGAGGCCGGCTACGAGGTCATCGAAGCGGTCGATGGGGTCGACGCTCTGCGCCGTCTCGAAACCGAATCGATCGGCATGCTCATCACCGACCTCAACATGCCGCGCCTCGACGGCGTCGGTCTGATTCGGGCGGTGCGCGACAATCCGGCCAACCGCTTCATCCCCATCATCATGCTGACGACCGAATCGCATGAGAAGAAGAAGCAGGACGGCAAAGCCGCCGGGGCTTCGGGGTGGATCGTCAAGCCCTTCAAGCCCGAGCAGCTCCTCGGCGTCGTGCGCATGGTGATGATATGATCGAGAGCCTCGGCGATATTTTCAAGGAAGAGTCGCTGGAGATTCTCGGCGAACTCGAGCATTCCCTCCTCGAGCTGGAGGAGTCCCCCGACGATCAGGAAGTTATCGGCCGGGTCTTCCGTTCCCTCCACACCATCAAGGGCTCGGGGGGGATGGCCGGATTAAACGACATCTCCGCCTTTGCCCATGAGGTCGAAACGGTCTTCGAGGAGGTCCGCAGCGGCGCCATCGTCGTCACCCCCCTCCTGGTCAACCTGACCCTGGCCGCCCGCGACCAGATCAAGCGCATGGTCGATGCCTACTGCGGCGGCGCCCCCGTCGACGCGGCCGAGATTGCACGCATCAGCGCCGGTCTGCGCCTGCTGGTCGCCGCCGGCGGCAAGGCCGCCCCGCTGACAGAGGCACGGCAAACAGCCGTTGCCGTGGGTGGCATGGTGACCTATCGCATCCGTTTTCACCTCGATCCCAACATCTTCTTTCACGGCGTCAACCCGCTCTATCTCCTCAAGGAGCTGCAACGTCTCGGCGATTGCTGGATCGTCGCCCAGACCGATGCCATCCCCCCCCTCGAAGAATTCGATCCCGAGCGCTGCTACCTCTATTGGGATGTCATTCTGACGACGGACCGGGGGCAGAACGCCATCGAGGATGTCTTCATCTTCGTCGCCGACACCTGTCGCCTGGAGATCCATGCCATCGACGACGACCGCATTGTCGATGACGGCGACTACAAGCGTCTCGGCGAAATCCTCATCGAGCGCGGCGACCTGCGCGCGGCCGATCTTCTTGCCGCCTTGTCGGAGCGGCAGCGTCTCGGCGATGTCCTGGTCGAGAAGAAACTTGCCACCCCCGGCCAGATCAGCGCCGCCCTCGTCGAGCAGGAGCGGGTCCAGCAGCAGCGCGAATCGCGCAAGATCACCGAATTTGCCAGCAGTATCCGGGTGCGCTCGGACAAACTCGA
>Ga0154464_1027_pt1 | contig 31417 bp, 27 predicted proteins | sample RifGroC2_FD_105657 | JGI IMG/M metagenome (GOLD analysis project Ga0154464, IMG submission 105657) | Desulfuromonadales bacterium GWC2_61_20
GTTCGGCGTGATCAAGAACAACCAACCGTTCGACCCGGCTTACAACGCAAAATTTACTTGCTGCCGATAACGGTATCTACGTCAGATAAATTACCGTTGAAACTCGACCACCCCGCCGACGATGGTGCAGCGGGCGCCACCCTGCAACCTCCAGCCGAGGAAAGGGGAGTTTTTTGACTTGCTCGCCAGATTGTCGGCTTCCACCGTCCACTCCACTTGCGGATCGATGACGGTGATGTCGGCGACTGCGCCGACCGCCAAGGTTCCACGCGGAATCCCGAGTATTTTTGAGGGGTTGACCGCCATTTTCTCAACCAGTTGAGCAAGGGTCAAGCTCCCCTCCCCGACCAATTTCAACGCCAGCGGCAGGGACGTTTCCAGCCCGACGATGCCGTTCATCGCCTCGTTGAACTCGACATCCTTTTCGTCGAGGTGATGCGGGGCATGGTCGGTGGCGATGGCGTCGATGGTGCCATCCTTGAGCCCGGCTTTGATCGCGGCGACGTCAGTGGCCTCGCGCAGGGGCGGATTCATCTTGGCGTTGGTGTTGTAGCCGCGCACCGCATCGTCGGTGAGGGTGAAGTAGTGGGGCGCCGTCTCGCAGGTGACCTTGACCCCGCGCGCCTTGGCCTCGCGGATGATGCGCACCGCACCAGCGGTCGAGACATGGGCGATGTGCAGCGGTGCATTGGTATATTCGGCCAGCAGCACCTCGCGGCTGGTGGCGATGTCCTCAGCAATGCGGGGAATCCCCTTCAAACCGAGTTCGGTCGAGGTGAAGCCCTCGTGCATCGTCCCCTCCCCGACCAGGTCGAGATCCTCGGCGTGGGAGATGACCATGATGCCGATGCCGTTGGCGTATTGCAGGGCGCGGCGCATGAGTTCGGAGCTCTTGACCGGCTTACCGTCGTCGGAGACGGCAACGCACCCCGATTCCTTGAGTTCCCCCATCTCCGCCATGCGCTCGCCGCCCGAGCCGTAAGTGATGCTGCCAACAGGAAAGACATTACAGAATCCTTCAGCCTTGGCCTTGTAGATGATGTAGCTGGCGACGGCCTTGTTGTCGATAACCGGCTTGGTGTTGGGCATACAGGCGACAGAAGTGAACCCGCCAGCCACCGCGGCCCTGGTACCGCTGATAATATCCTCCTTATACTCCAGCCCCGGGTCGCGCAGATGGACGTGCATGTCGATCAGTCCCGGTGTCACGTAGCAACCGGCCGCATCGATGGTTGTAGTTCCGGACGGAGCGGTGAGGTTGGCGCCAAGCTGTTTGATCACGCCGTCGGCAATGAGGAGGTCGGCGGTCTGGTCCATCTTTTGACTCGGGTCGATGATGCGGCCGTTCTTGATCAGCAGATTCATATGGTCACCCCGTTTTTCACGATTATGTAGGGGCAGGTCTTGTGCCTGCCCGTTTCTGGGCACCCACGAGGGGCGCCCCTACCCTATTCTACGGAACCGCCGCCACAGACATGGTAGAGCATGGCCATGCGTACCGCGACGCCGTTCTCGACCTGCTTGAGGATGTGCGACTGCGGCCCGTCAACGACGTAGGAGGACATTTCCACCCCGCGGTTAATCGGACCGGGGTGCATAACCAAGGCATCGGGCTTGGCCAGCTTGAGATTGACTGGGTTGAGGCCAAAATAGCGCGAGTACTCGCGGGTATTCGGCATCAACGTCTTCCCCTGGCGCTCCTGTTGAATCCGCAGCATGATGATGACGTCGGCATCCTGGATCGCTTCCTTCATCGTCCCGCAAGCTACGACGTTGCCAAGTTTCTCCACCCCTGGCGGGACCATGGTCGGCGGCCCGGCGACAAAGATCTGCGATCCCATCTTGGTCAACCCCTGAATATCGGAACGGGCGACGCGGCTGTGGGTGATATCGCCGACGATGGCGACCTTGAGTCCGTCGAGTCGCCCGAACTTGTCCTTGATCGTCAACATGTCGAGGAGCCCCTGCGAGGGGTGCTCATGGGCGCCGTCCCCGGCATTGATGATCGAGCAATTGACCTTGTTGGCCAGAAAGTAATGGGAGCCGGAGACGGCATGGCGCATGACGATGATGTCGGGCTTCATCGCCAGCAGGTTGAGTGCGGTGTCGGCCAGGGTCTCGCCCTTGGTCGCCGAACTGTTGGACGGTGCGATATTGACGGTGTCGGCCGAGAGGCGCTTGCCGGCAATCTCGAAGGAGGTGCGGGTGCGGGTCGACGATTCGTAAAAGAGATTGATGATGGTTTTGCCGCGCAGGGTCGGCACCTTCTTGATGTCGCGGCCGTTGATCTCGCGCATGCTCTCGGCAGTCGAGAGCAACAGCTCGATCTCTTCCTTGTTCAGGTCCCGCAGGGCAATGATGTGCTTGTGCCGAAACACCATCTCACTCCTCCCTTCACTGTTTAGGGCTTAACCAGCCGCACCTCGATGGGGAGATGCGCCGCATCGAAAGTTACCAGAATTTTTTCGTCCCGGGCGGTCGGCAGGTTGCGGCCGACATAATCGGCCCGGATCGGCAGCTCGCGATGCCCGCGGTCAATCAGAACGGCCAACTGGATGTTGCGCGGACGGCCGAAGTCCATGAGGGCATCGAGGGCGGCGCGGATCGTCCGGCCGGTAAAGAGAACTTCATCGACCAGGATGACCTTTTCTCCAGTCAGGGAAAAGGCGATATCGGTCATGCCGACGGGGCGCGGCCCGCGAGAATCAAGATCGTCGCGGTACATGGTGACGTCGACAATCCCCAGAGGAAGGGATTTCCCTTCGATCTCCTGAATCTTGTCGCGTAGCAGGCGGGCCAGATGGTCGCCACCGGTACGGATGCCGACGAGAACCAGGTTGTCGGTCCCTTTGTTGCGTTCGAGAATTTCGTGGGCGATACGGGTGAGCGCCCGGTTGATGCCGGGCTGATCGAGGATGAGGGTTTCAACCTGCGACATGGAATCCTCCCTGGCGGTGCGCACAAAAAAATACCTCCTCGCCGAGATAGCGAAAAGGTATGACGACGGCGCGAGCCGTCTTTTTGTCGGTTGCAGTTGCCACCTTTGTCAACCTCTCGGGATTAACTTAAAAGGGAACGTGTTGCGCAAATTTTCGCGAACTATAGCAGCCGAGCGTCACCGTGGTCAACGGAAAATTCGAGGCTGCACCTGTTCAGCCGATGCTGCGACCGAAGCGATCCCAGCGGGCGCAAACCGGGCTGAGAAGAACACGAAAGAGGTTACCAAACAGTCCGTCTCCCTTGGGAACCAGGGGGAGATTCTGATATTTTTCTTCACTGAAGGAGAAGTACTTGATGAAGGCTAGCCCCTTGATTTCGCCGTCGCTGACAAAGCCCCAGAAGCGGCTGTCATAGGAGCGGTCACGGTTATCACCCATGACAAAATATCTCCCGGCGGGAACCGTCACCGGCGGCATGAAGTCACGGGGGCTGAGGTTGGCCGGGAGCAGCACGCCCTCCTTGTGGACTTCGTTCGCGAGATAATACGGCTGGCCGTTGACAAAGACCCGCTTTTCCCGGACCTCAACAACATCGCCCGGCGTGCCGACGACGCGCTTGATGAAGTCGCGCCTCTGAAAATACGATTTACCGCGGTCTTCAGGAAATTCGAAAACAATGATGTCTCCGCGCTGGGGATGGCGCATCGCCAGATAGCGCCCGTCGGTAAAAGGGATCTGGATACCATAGAGAAACTTGTTGACCAGGAGATGATCGCCGATCAGGAGGGTGTCCTCCATGGAGCCCGACGGAATCTTGAATGCCTGCACCACGAAAGAACGGATGATCAAGGCAAGGATGCCGGCCACCAGCAACGCTTCGCCATATTCGCGGTACCAGGGCTTGGACGGAAGCGTCGCCTTCACCGCCGTCTTCTTCACTTTGCTGCTGAAAAAATTCATCGGTTGCCTAATCTTTCACTTTGAGAATGGCCAGGAACGCTTCCTGGGGGAGTTCGATGCTCCCGACCTGTTTCATCCGCTTCTTCCCCTCTTTCTGCTTTTCGAGGAGCTTGCGTTTACGGGAGATGTCGCCACCGTAGCACTTGGCGGTGACATCCTTGCGCAGGGCCTTGACCGTTTCGCGAGCGATGACCTTGTTGCCGATGGCGGCCTGAATCGCTACTTCGTACTGCTGGCGCGGGATGAACTCCTTCATCTTGGCGGCGAGATCGCGCCCGCGATATTGCGCCTTGTCGCGATGGACGATGAGAGAGAGAGCGTCGACGGCATCGCCGTTGATAAGGATATTGAGCCGCACCAGTTCGCTCAGCCGATAGTCGAGATGGTCGTAGTCGAGGGAGGCATAACCGCGAGAAATCGACTTGAGGCGGTCGTAAAAATCGAGGACGACTTCGTTGAGAGGGAGTTCGTAGACGACGGCGACGCGGCTGGCAGTGAGATATTTGATTTCGCGCTGCACCCCGCGCTTCTCCTCACAAAGGGCGAGAACGGCGCCGACAAACTCGTTGGGAACATGAATCGAGGCAAGGATGAACGGCTCCTCGATGCGCTCGATATACTGCACATCGGGCAGTTTGTTGGCGCTCTCGACCCGGATGATCTCGCCTTTGGTGGTGGTGACCAGATAGACGACGGTCGGGGCGGTGGTGATGAGATCGACGCCGAACTCCCGCTCCAGACGCTCCTGGATGATCTCCATGTGCAGCAGTCCGAGAAAGCCGCAACGGAAGCCGAAACCGAGGGCGAGGGAATTCTCCGGCTCGAAGGAGAAGGAGCAATCGTTCAGCCGCAACTTTTCCAGGGCGTCGCGCAAGACATCATATTCGCTTGACTCAATGGGATAGAGTCCGGAGAAGACCATCGGCTTGACTTCCTTGAAACCAGGGAGAGCCGCTGCCGTCGGACGGTGCAGGTGGGTGATGGTATCGCCGATCTTGGCGTCGGCCACAATTTTGATGCCGGCGATGACGAAGCCGACCTCGCCCGGTCCGAGTTCGCCAATCTCGACAGGATGGGGAGAAAAGACGCCGATCTTGAGGACCTCATGGGATTTTCGCGCGGCCATCAGCTGGATCTTATCACCCTTGCGCAGAAAGCCGTCGATGATGCGGACCAGAATGATGACCCCCTGGTAGGGATCGTACCAGGAGTCGAAAACCAACGCCTTGAGGGGGGCGGCGGCATCGCCGGTCGGCTGCGGGATTTTGCGGACGATCGCTTCGAGGATGTCGTGGATGCCGATCCCTTCCTTGGCGCTGGCGGAAATGGCATCGCCGGTGTCGAGCCCGATGATCTCTTCGATTTCGGCCTTGACCCGGGCCGGGTCCGACGCCGGCAGGTCGATCTTGTTCAAGACCGGAAATACCTCCAGATCCTGATCGATGGCGAGATAGACGTTGGCCAGGGTCTGCGCCTCGACACCCTGCGAGGCATCGACGACCAGCAGTGCTCCCTCGCAGGCCGAAAGGCTGCGGCTGACCTCATAGGTAAAGTCGACGTGACCCGGGGTGTCGATGAGGTTGAGGACGTAATCGCGACCGTCGTCAGCGCGATAATCTAGGCGAACGGCTTGCGCCTTGATGGTGATGCCGCGCTCGCGCTCCAGATCCATCTTATCGAGAAACTGGTCGGTCTTTTCTCTGGAGGTGAGGGCCCCGGTCTCTTCAAGGAGACGATCCGCCAGGGTCGACTTGCCATGATCGATGTGGGCAATAATGGAAAAATTGCGGATCAGATTCTGGTCCATAGACTCCCTGAAATACTGTCATTCTGCATCACGACACAATCGGGCACCATAGAGAAGCAGACGCGATTTGTAAAGAGAAAAGGCGATAAGGAGGGGAAGTTCTAACGGGGAGTGGTGCCGCAGATGGTGAAGCAGAGAGAAGAAATCAGCCCAGGACCAGCTTGAGCATGGCGCGCAGCTGATTTTCCTTGAACGGCTTGCTGAGCCAGGTCGAAGCGCCGGCTTTTTTCGCCTCCTCCAGACGCCGGGAATCTTCCTCCGAGGTCAAAACGACGATGGGGACAAAGCGGCACAGGGGGAGTTTTTTAGCTTCACGGACAAATTGGATCCCATCCATCACCGGCATGGAGAGATCGGTGATAATCAAGTCGACTTTGAGATATTCAACGATCTTGAACCCCTCGTGGCCATCATTCGCCTCGACGACCTTATACCCTTCCTTCTCCAGCATGTCCCCGAGAATGGCACGCATCGATGGAGAATCGTCAACAATCAATATGGTTTTGTCCGACATCTTGAGCGAAACCCCTCATGTTTTTTCCTATACTACCACATGGGCCGACTAGATAACCAGCCTGGGTGAGCCTATTCTATAAAAGCGTTCTAGTCAAGAATTAATTCGGCGGCAGACGGCTGCTTGAAATATTTAATAGACTGTATTTACAAGAGATATGCGCATTTAATCGGCTGTGCTGTTTTTGCTGCTCCAAGATTTATTGAGGCAGAAAATTTTAGCCTCTGCTTCCGCCATGAGCGTTCCGGAAAGCTCAATCGTGCCTTCAGCCAGAACCAACCGTTTGTGTAAACCGACAACACGCCCCTGCAGGAAAATTTCGCTCCCGACGGGAACCGGCTTTTTATAGCGAACGGTTATTTCCGCCGTTACCATTTGATCGCCAATCGTTCGGGCTGCGTGCATACAAACCTCGTCGAGCAGCGTCGAGAGGATGCCCCCATGCACTATGCCCGACCACCCCTGGTATTCATCTTTCAGCGACAAGTGGGCGCTGGCGGCTTGCGTCTCCTTGTCGATGGTAAAGCTGACATGCAAACCCGCTGGGTTTGCCATTCCGCAGACAAAACAACGTTCATCGACCTTGCTCAAGGTCATACGGCAACTGCCCCGTTGTGTTCGACAAAGCGCTTGATGATATTCAGGGCATTGGGTCCGACCTGAACGAATTGTACGCCAAATCCCTGGGGGATACTGAGATCCTTGCGGGGAAAGCCTTGATTGATCCAGGTCACACGACCCCGGATCTCAAGGAGCTGGTCACTGACTGTCGGCAAGAAAAAGGAGAGGACGACTCTGGCATCGGCCGGCACGCCGTTACGATATTGCAGGTACATGCCGCCGCTGCTGATGTCGAGGGCAAGACCCTGATAAGCCTGACCTTCAATCTTGAAATTGACCCCCATCGTACAGGGAATACGCCTTTCGCGGCGTTCGATGGTGAAGAGAAACCTGTGCCCCATATCGAGAAAAGCGGAGCGATCGACCGGCTTATTGAGGACCCCGTTACTGCCGGCGGCAACACAAGCGGCGTTATCGACCTCTTTACTGGTAGCAAAGACCATAATGACGGGAATATGGCGTAATTCGGGATCTGCCTTGATCGCCTTGCAGCAGGCAAGACCATCCATGAGCGGCATATTGACGTCCATGTAAACCAGGTCCGGCCGTTCCTTGCGCACAGCTTCCAGGGCTTGTTGACCATTTTTTGCGGTGATGATCTCTGCGGGGGTGCGCTTGAGGAAATCTTTTTCCAGCTCGATGAAAAAATCAACGTCATCGACCAGAAGTATCTTCGGTTTCGAACTCATACCGACCTCATCATGAGCAAACTGGACAGACAAACATGGAAATCTCCCCCACGAGAGGACTCAATCTTCGAGGGAAATAGCATGAGGCGGGCAATGATAAAGCACCTGGGGACAGCCCTGAAGGCAGCGAGCGGAACCTCGACATTGTAATCCTTCCTCGATGCATGCCTGGTGAGATTTACCTTGTCGACAGCAAGGTGTCAAGCCGTTCCTATCAACTGGCGGGAAATTGGCCCACCAACTTATGCAACCCGCCCGTCCAGGAGCAGCCGCAACAAGCAATCGTGGAAAAATCGTGGCCATTCAGCTCGGCGTGGGAGGTCTCGGTCGGCTGCGGGCGCCGGTCGGCATCGACGTAGAAATAAACCGGAGCAGCGCCCGGGGCAGGGTTGACGAAAAAACGCGGGGAACCACACTGGGGGCAATAAAGATACCTGGGCATGACCACCTTCTCAGCTGACAAGGCAGGATCACCCTGCGCGTTTCAGAATTCAAGCCTAGAACCGACGGCGGCAAAGGCAAAACGACCGCCAAATTCGCGTTGCAGCTGTGCCGAGCGTTGCAGACCGGTGCAGTGCGAGGTCGCGACTCGTTCGACACCCAAATCGCGGAGAGCCTTGCGGGTCGATGAGAACTGGGCGTCATCCGCCGGACCCAGATGGGTCCCCCCAATGACGGCATGGATCCGATCTCGCCCGGTTTGCCGAAACGCATGCTGCATCGTATTGACCAGACCGGCGTGGGCACAACCGCAAAGGAGGACCAGACCTTTCCCGCTGTCGAGAATCAGAGCCTGATCATCCAGCAAAGGGTCGATGGAAAATCCCCCTGCCGACGGTACCACCAGATGGGGATCGCCCTTTTCGAAATCGTTGGTTCGGGGAATCTCGCCGCTGAACCAGACCCCTGTGGCCAGTTCACGGAATCCGCGGTCGAGAGAGAAGACGGCGCCCCGTTCTTCAAGGTCGGGGCGAAGATTGGGGTTGCCGATCGGGCGCGATTCGAACTCGCTGCGCCAGTAACGATCCAGAAAGATGTCGGGATGCGCCCAGACCGTCAGGGGGGCACGCGCGGCCAGGAGGGCGGCCAGTCCGCCGGCATGGTCATAATGCCCGTGACTCAGCGCCACGCCATCCAGTTCCGCAAGATTGACGCCGAGTTCAGCGGCATTATGCAGCAGTCCCAGCCCCTGCCCCGTGTCAAACAACAGTTTGCACCGCGGGGTTTCGACCAGGCAGGAAAAGCCGTGTTCGCCGATGAGACGACCGGGGCGACCGACGCTGTTTTCGCAGAGGATCGACACGATGACTGACATAAACGTCCTGATCTTTGGTGCCCATCCAAAACGAAAACGCAACGCGATTGCGTGTCCACCATATCCTTCACAACACATATCGTGTTGAAAGCCGTCAGCTCTTTTGTTGCCCGGTCAGACGTTTGGAGCAGATGAGGCCGCAAATACGTCCTCATCTGTTTTGCGGGCAACAAAGATCAAGCGCGGATCATCATGCGCATCAGTTCATGTCCGGCATCAAGAACGAAGCCGGTAGCGGCGGCCTGTTCTTCGCTGTAGCCGGTGGGATGCCCGAGCGGCGGGAATTCGCCGGCTGAGCCATAGAGGATGAAAGGAACCGGGTCGGCGGTGTGGGTCATGCGCCGCACCGGGGTCGGATGATCGGGGAGGATGAGGACCCGGTAGTCGCCGAAGAGAGGGAGACCGTCGAGAACGGTCCCAACGACCAGTTCATCGAAGGCTTCGATGGCGGCGATTTTGTCGTCGAGGTGTCCGCCGTGGGCCGCTTCGTCGGGCGCTTCGACATGGACATAGACAAAGTCGCAACGCTTGAGGGCTGCGAGGGCCGCCTCGGCCTTCCCCCGATAGTTGGTGTCGATATAACCGGTCGCGCCGGGGACGTTAATGATCTCGAGCCCGGCATAGATGCCGATCCCCTTGATCAGATCGACGGCGGAAATGACGGCGCCGCTGAGGCCGAAGCGCTGCTGCAGGGTCTGCAGCTGCGGTGGCCGGCCATGGCCCCAGAGCCAGATGGAATTGGCGCTGAGCTTCCCCTCCTGCGTCCGCTGACGATTGATCGGATGATTGTTCAGAAGCATCTGCGCCGAGTTCATCAACTGCATCAATTCCGCCGCGCCGTCCCCGGTCGGGAGATAGCCGTCAACCCCCTGCCCGCTGATATCGTGGGGCGGCGTAAATTTCAAACGATCCTTGCCCTTACTCCAAACCAGCAGATGGCGATAGGAAATGCCGGGGTAGAAATTGAACTCGCCGCCGCCGAGTTCCTGTTGCAGCAGGGCAATCAATTCCCGGGCTTCCGGCGTGGTGATATGCCCGGCGGAGAAATCTTCCATGTAGAGACGCCCGTAGTGCGCGACCAGATGCACCAGATTGAGGCGGAAGGCGACATCGCCGGGGCCGAGGGTGACCCCCATGCTGGCCGCTTCCAGCGGCGAACGGCCGCTGTAGCAGAGGGCGGGGTCGTAGCCGAAGACCGAGAGGTTGGCGACATCGCTCCCCGGATGAAAACCGGGCGGCACGGTGGCGGCCAGGCCGAGACGACCGCTGCGCGCGAGCGCATCCATGCGCGGGGTACGGGCCTTCTGCAGGGGAGTCAGGCCGCCAAGTTCCTCGATCGGTTCATCGGCCATACCATCGCCGAGCAATACGATATATTTCATTGCCACCTCGAAAAGGAGCGCCGCAGGCGTAGCGCTGAAAGGTTTATCTGGGCTTATTCAGCCGCGGGGGTGATGTTGCCGGTGGAGTTTTTTCAGCCGTTCGCGGCTGACGTGGGTGTAAATCTGGGTCGTCGAGATATCCGCATGTCCGAGAAGGGTCTGGACGGCGCGCAAGTCCGCGCCATTTTCCAGCAAGTGGGTGGCAAAGGAATGACGCAGGGTATGCGGCGAGATCCTCTTCGAGATACCGGCCGCCCGGGCGCGGCGCCTAATAATCTTCCAGAAGCCCTGACGTGTCAACCCCCTGCCGCTGCGGTTGAGAAAGAGACAGGGACTTGGTACCGACTTCACCAAGGCCGGCCGGCCGTGCCGGAGATAATGGTCCAGTTCATCCATGGCGACTTCCCCCAGAGGGATAATCCGTTCCTTGTTCCCCTTGCCCAGGGTCGAAAGATATCCGGCATCCATCTGCAGATCGGTCTGGCGGAGAGACACCAGCTCACTGACGCGCAACCCGGTGGCATAGAGTATTTCCAGCATCGCCCGGTCGCGCAGTTCCAGGGGCGCGTTCCCGAGAGGCGCTGCCAGCAGTTGTTCAACCTCGCCAGGCGAGAGGGTGTGCGGAAGAGGATGCAGTGCCCGGGGTGCCTCAACCTGCAGGGTCGGGTTGCTGCGACAATATTGTTCGGCCAGCAGAAATTTGTGAAAACCGCGCAGTGCCACCAGGAGCCGGGCCCGGCTACGCGGTGCCAGCCCCTCTTCCTTGAGTCGCGTCAAAAAGCGCAGGATCAGCGCCGCCGATATGTCGTCGGGTTGACCAATCTTTTCCCCCTGAAGAAACTTGAGGTAGCGCACCAGATCGCGACCGTAGGCATCGAGAGTCCGCGGTGACAGGCCCTTTTCAACCGTCAGATAATGGAAAAAGAGGTCGAGATACTGATCCATAACTCTCCGGAAAATAATTACAAATCGGCGGCGAGGCTGGCCAGCAAACGGTTCCTGATTTCTTCGATCTTGTCCGGAGCGACCACTTTTTGCCCGAAAATATCCTGGACGTAAAAGGTATCGGCGACCTGATCGACCTTGGTCGAGATTTTCGACACACCGATGTAAAGACCGAGTTCCTTGAGGGTGCGGGTAATCTGATAGAGGAGTCCGACCTTATCGCTGGCGAAGACATCGATGACGGTATATTCATCCGACACCAGGTTATCGACGTCGACGCGATCGGCAAAGCGCGGTCGTGGCCTGGCGCTGACAAAACTCGGACGCTGCCGCCGGCGGACCAGTTCTTCGACCCGGATCCGGCCTTCGATGACGGCGGTCAGATCGAGCTCCATCTTCTGCCAACGTGCGGTATCCATGATGATTTCGCCGGCGGCGCTGCAAACATGAAGAATATCGAGGGCAACGCCATTGCCCATGGTATAGATCATCGCCCCCATGATGTTGACACCATTCGCCGCCATGACGCCGGCGATCTGGGAAAAGAGGCCGGGAACATCGAGGGTGGTGATGACCACCTCGCTATACACCGCCTCGGGATGGTGATTGACGTTAAAGACGAGAGTCTGGTCACCGCGTCCGATCACAACCTTGAGATGGGCGGCGATCTCCGCCGAGCGATGCGACAACAGGTAGCGGGTGTTCGCCTCCTTGAGCCAATCCTTGACCTCTTTCGCTCCGAACTCCTCCTCCAGCAACTGCACCACCTTGCGCTTGCGGTTGCGGACTTTTTCCGAAGCCTTTTCCCGCTGAAAATCGCCACGTTCAAGAACCGCGTGGGTTTTTTCGTAAAGTTCCTGCAACAGGCCGCCCTTCCATTCCGACCAGACATCGGGGCCGACCGCCTTGAGGTCGGCGAAGGTCAGCAGATAGAGCATCTTCAAGTTCTCGCTCATCTCCATGGTGCGCGCCACCTGCAGGATCAGTTTCTCGTCGTGCAGGTCGCGGCGCTGGGAGGTGTGAGCCATGACCAGATGCTGGCGGACGAGGAATTCGAGACGCTGGCTGTCCTCTTTGCCCAGTCCGAGACGCCGGGCCAAAGTCGGCATCATGTCCGCACCTTTGTTGCAATGGTCCTTCCCCTCGCCTTTGCCGACATCATGCAGCAGGACCGCCAGCAGCAGCAGTTCGCGTTTTTCGATGTCGTTGGCGACCTGGGTCAGGAGCGGTTTCTTCACGCGATAATCCCCGCGCCAGAGTTTGACGATCTCTTCGACGGCAAAGAGGGAATGCACATCGACGGTGTAAATGTGATAGGCGTCGTGCTGGACCTTGCAGTAGACGAGACCGAACTCCGGCAGGAACTGGTTGAGAAACTGCAGATGATGCATATCGCGCAACGTCTCCGTCACCCCATGGGGAGAGCGGAGAATTTCAAGGAATCCTTCACTCATGATTTTACTGCGCCGGACACGGTCGTTGATACGATGCAGATTTTCGCGAATTGCGCCTTTCAGCGGCACGCTGAGCTTGACGCCATGGCGTTGCGAGAGGACAAAGGCGCGCATCATCCGCGCCGGTTCGGTTTCAAAAAGGTCGCCACGGGCCAGGGAGAGCTCACCCCGAAAAATGAAAAAACCGTCCTCGACGCTGCGCCGGGTGAGATAACCGAGAATCTTGCGCGTCGGCTCATCCTGCTGCACCGAGCGGGAGATGAGGCTTGACGCCAGATGTTCGACTTTAGTGGCGTGGGAATAGTAATCCTGCATGAATTGCTCGACCGCCGGGGCGTCACTGCGATCCTGATAACCGAGGAAGGCGGCAATCTTTTCCTGGTTTTCAAAATTGATCTGATCATTCTTGCGTGTCGAGAGATAGTGCAGCTCGTTACGGATGCGCCAGAGATAATCGTAGGCCTCTTCAATGGCCTGGCCCTCGCGTTCGTTGAGAACGGCCTTGATAATCAGGTCGCGCAACGATCTGGCCTTGTACTTGACTTGGGCGACCCACATGCCGGTATGCAGGTCGCGCAACCCCCCTTCCCCTTCCTTGATATTCGGTTCGAGCAGATAGACCGACGATCCGTATTTTTGCAGGCGCCGCCGGTTCTCCTCGAGCTTTTCGCGAATAAAGGCCTTGCTGTTTTTCTCAAAGACCGGTTCCAGTACCGTCTTCTCAAAATCCCGATAAAGACCCTCTTCACCGACAAGATAACGGGAATCGATAAGGGCGGTGCGGGCGGTGATGTCCTTCTCGGCGATCTCAAGACAGTCCCTGCTGGTGCGGACACTGTAGCCGACCTCAAGACCGAGATCCCACAACAGGTAGAGGATCCGTTCGGAGATGCGCTCGGCCCCCTCCTTTTCTTTACCCTCATAGAGAAACATCAGGTCGATGTCCGAGCGGGGATTCAGCTCGCCGCGGCCATAACCGCCGATGGCGATGAGGGTACAGTTGGCGGTCTGTCGCGGGGCAAGGTCGGTACAGACACTGCGGTAGAGGTTGCGCACCAGTGTATCGGCCAGGGAGGTAAGACGACCCACCGTCAGGCGTCCGCTGGCGCCGTTGCGATGGGCCTCACGCAGAATCTGGTGATGATGGTCGAGAAAGGCCCGTGATGCCTTGAGCAGCAGCGGACGCTTCTGCTCATAGGAATGAGCAGATTCGGTCAGCAGTTCCCGGGAGAAGAATGTTTCATTCTTGGTCTGAGCTGCGTCTGTCATTTCCGGGCAATCAATTTGTGGGCGATGGCATAGTTACGTACCCCGCGCAGAATGGCATCGGCAGTCAGATCCTGATAACGGCGGTCGGTCAGGCGCGATTCTTCGACCTTGTTACTGATAAATGCCGATTCAACCAGAACCGAGGGCATGGTGGCCCCGAGGAGGACATAAAAGGGACCCTGGCGCACGCCGAGATCGCGAATCTGGGCAAAACTGCCGCCGAGACCGGCGATGAGGGAACGTTGAATCTCCCCGGCGAGCCGGCTCGATTCGTTGATCTTGGAATGAGCCATGAGGTCAAAGAGAATCAGTTCGAGATCGCCGACCTGTTTGAGGGAAGTGCCATTTTCTCGGGCCGCAACGGCCGCGGCCTGCTCATTTTTTGAAAAGTTGAGATAATAGGTTTCGATGCCGTGGGCGGCTTCGTTGGTGTTGGCGTTGGCATGCAGGGAGACGAAGAGGTCGGCGCCGGCTTCATTGGCAATGGCGGTGCGCTCTTCCAGGGGGAGATAGGTATCGTCCTTGCGCGTGTAAACGATTTCCCAGCCGAGGTCGTCTTCGATGCGCTTGCCGAGGGCTTTGGCCAGAGCGAGAACGACATGCTTCTCCATCAGGCCGGACGGTCCGATGGCTCCCGGGTCCTTGCCGCCATGACCGGGGTCGAGGACGATACGGCGTTTGGATCCTTCCTTCGGTGCCGCCGGGATATGGAGCTTGAGTTGCGGTTCGGTCGGCGCGGCTTCGACCAGTTGCGCGATATGATCGCTAGTTTCCGCAGGTTTCTCCGGACTTCCTTGCGGTTCCGCCGCCTTGTTGTTATCCCCGGTGATGTCGATGATGATGCGATAGGGATCTTCCAGAGGAAAGACTTTGTACTTTTTGTAACTCTGCAGATCGAGAACGACGCGGACCTGCCCCGCTTCGGGACGGCCGGTACGAATCTGCCGCAGCAAGCCGTCGGCCACCGTCTGTGTCTCGGCCACCGTCGCTTCGGGGGTGGCGCCAGGCAGATCGATAACGAGACGCGGGCCGCCCCCCCCCTTATCGTCAGCCGGCAGCAAACACGTTTTATAGACCCCTTTGCGGGAGAGGGTGAGAACGACCCGGGTATATCCCTGATTCGACCAGAAACGTATCGCCTGCAACGTAATTGTGCCTTCACTGCTGCCCGACCCTGTCTTGCCCTGCTCGGCGCAAGAATTGAGGGGGCTGTAGCCCTTCAACGCCGAGAGCCGCGCACGCGCATTCTCAACCTGCGCAGCGGCGGGATAACGATCGACAATATGCGAGTAGCGCAGATAGGCCTGATGAAAATCGGCGAGGGGACGTTCGAGGAGTTGCCCGGCGAGAAGGAGGGCTTCTGCCGCCTGGGGACTCCCGGCATAACTCTCCGCCGTATCGTCGCAGGCAATGACCGCTTGCCGAGCATCGTTCTTGCGGCGGGAAACGAAGTACAGACCGTGATAGCTGCGGGCGGCCAAAAGAGAGGTCGCGGCGGCGCGGGCATCTTGGGGATAGGTGCGGACAACGTTCTCCAGGCGCTGGATCACACCCTGCCATTGGTCGCGCCGGAGTTGCAGCTTTGGCGAAGCCTGCAACTTTGCATAGGCTTGCTGCGCCCGCGGATAATCCTGGTCGGCGTTGCCGGCTCCGGCATCGGTCGCGCACAGCAGCAGCAAACAGGTGATGAGGATGCGTCGAAGTTTCGCTGTCATGTCAGTTTCTTGAGGCGATCGACAAAGTTCAGGGCTTCCAGCGGTGTCATCACCGTCGGATCGCACTGCGCCAGTTCCTGTCTTAGATGGTCGGCCGGGGCTTCAAAAAGACCGAGTTGCGGCGACAATGGTTGGCTCACGTTTTTACGCCCCCGGGCCAGACGCGGCGCGCCTTCACCCTCGAATTCCCCCGACTCGAGATTGCGTAAAACCTCCCGCGCCCGTTCAATCACCAGGGTTGGCAGTCCGGCCAGACGGGCGACCTGGATGCCATAGGAATGGCTCGCCGGTCCTGTGACAATCTTGCGCAGGAAGATGATCTGCTCGTTCCACTCCTTGACCGCGATATTGAAGTTCTTCACCCGCGGCCGGGTCAGGGCGAGATCGGTCAATTCATGATAGTGGGTGGCAAAGAGGGTGCGGGCGGCCACACCGCTCTGGTCATGCAAATATTCGGCCACGGACCAGGCGATGCTGATACCGTCGAAGGTCGAGGTGCCGCGCCCGATCTCATCGAGGACGATGAGACTGCGCGGCGTCGCGTGATGGAGGATATTCGCGGTCTCGGTCATCTCGACCATGAAGGTCGACTGGCCGCGGGCGAGGTTGTCGCTGGCGCCGACCCGGGTGAAGATACGATCGACCACACCGATGCGCGCCGAGCGGGCCGGGACCAGGCTCCCCATCTGGGCCATCAGGGTGATGAGGGCGACCTGGCGCATGAAAGTCGATTTTCCCGCCATGTTCGGCCCGGTGATGATGAGAATCTGGTTCTCCTCCAGGTCGAGGTGGACATCGTTGGGGACAAAACGCTCGGCCAGGGTCATGGTCTCGACCACCGGATGGCGCCCGTCGACGATCTGCAACTCGCCCGACTCGTCGATCTCGGGGAGGACATAGTTCCCTTCATGGGCCGCTTCGGCCAGGGCGAGGAAGACATCGATGGTGGCCAGGGCGGCGGCCGTCGCCTGGATGCGCTGCCCCTCGGCGGCGACCTTGAGGCGCACTTGCTGGAAGAGGACATATTCGAGTTCGACGAGCTTCTCCTCGGCGCCAAGGACCTTCTCTTCGTAAGCCTGCAAAGCCGGGGTGACGTAACGTTCGGCGTTGGCCAGGGTCTGCTTGCGCTGATAGTCATCCGGCACGCGGTTGAGCTGACTCTTGCTTATTTCGATATAGTAACCGAAAACGCGGTTGAAGCGCACTTTCAGGGTCGAGATGCCGGTCCGCTCCTTTTCCTCCAGCTCGAGTCGGGCGATCCATCCCTTCCCTTCCCGGCTGATCAGGCGCAATTCGTCGAGATCCGCATCATAACCGTCACGAATCAGTCCCCCTTCGCGCAGGATGAAGGGGGGATCAGCGACAATGGCCGTCGCTATGAGCTCACGCAAGTCGTCGAGAAGGTCAAGCTCCCGGCGCACGGTCGCGGTGAAGCCGGCTTCGAGGCTGGCCAGGGCATCATGCAAAGCCGGGAGCCGTTCCAGGGAATGGCCCAGGGCGACGAGATCCTTGGCATTGGCCGAAGCCATGGCAATCTTGCCGTTGAGACGTTCGAGATCATAGACGCCGTCAAGAGCCAGGCGCAAATCCTGGCGCACCAGCGATTGGCGCACCAGCTCGGCCACGGCTCCCTGCCGTTCCTTGATGCGGGCAACGTCGACGAGGGGCTGGCCGAGCCAGCGCCGCAGCAGCCGCCCGCCCATGGCGGTGAGGGTGCGGTCGAGGACGCCGAGGAGGGAACCGCGCTTGGCGCCATCGGCGACGGTCGCGGTCAGTTCGAGGTTGCGCCGGGTCGCTTCGTCAAGGACCATGTAGTCGTTGCCGGCATAGGTGCGCAAGGCGCGGATATGGTCGAGATTCCCCTTTTGCGTCTGCTGGAGATAATGCAGGATCGCGCCGGCGGCGGCCACGGCCGCCGGCCGGCCGGCGCAGCCGAAACCATCGAGGGTGCCGACATGAAAAAAATCCCGCAGCAGGGTGGCGCCGCGATCGTCGGCAAAGACCCAGTCCGGCAGGGCGTTAAGGGTGCGTCCGTGGCTGATGAGGGCGAGGGCCCGGCGCTGGCGCTCACCCTCGGCACCATCGGCCAGGAGGAGCTCGCGGGGATTGAGGGAGGCGATTTCAGCGACGGCGCCGTCGAGATCGCCAGTTTCGGTCGCCCGAAACTCGCCGGTGGTGATATCGAGGAGCGCGACGCCGCAACGCCCTTGCGGCGTGCTGACCAGAGCGGCGAGATAGTTGTTTTCCTTCGGCTGGAGAATGTCGGTATCGATGACCAGTCCCGGCGTCACCACCCGCACGACCTCGCGCTTGACGATCCCCTTGGCGGCCCGCGGGTCTTCAACCTGCTCGCAGATGGCGACTTTATAGCCTTGGGCGACGAGACGATTGATATAGGGTTGGCAGCTGTGATAGGGAATCCCGCAGAGGGGAACCCCGTCGGCCGCCCCCTTGTTGCGCGAAGTCAGAGTGATATCGAGAAGACGCGACGCGATAACGGCATCTTCCAGAAACATCTCGTAAAAATCACCAAGACGAAAAAAGAGGATGGCATCCGGATAATCGGCCTTGATCTCCAGATATTGGCGCATCATCGGGGTAACGGTCGACATGGGGCGGAGAGATCCTCGCAGCTAAAAGAGATCGGTGATGTTAACAAACGGGTCGGCACAAGTAAATCCTCTTTGCACCGAGGGGAAAGACTTGACCGGGGGGTGAGGTAGTGTTAAGAAAGTCCGCACTTCATTTAGGGGAAATCATGACTCTGCCGCCGCCGCTGGACGACATCAACGCCCCCTCTTTTGCCGAGGATTTTTTCAATATAGCCACTCTCGACGACGAGATCCGCGTCGATGGCCTCTGCGGCCGCCTGCTGCAGACTTTTTGCCGTGACCTTGTGGCCGCGGGCGAAGAACCGTTGCGCGCCGGCCAACTTGCCCGCGGGGCTGACTACTTTCTGCGCGAATTCATCATCGCCGACCGCCACGACAACCTCTTTCACCTCGATCCCCTGCGTGTGCGGCAATTTGCCGGACATTGGTACATCATTCGCAATCTTGAGCCCAATGCCGCCGAGTTGCGGGAGTTGCTCAGCGGAGTCGAAGCGTTTTATCGCTATTGTGCCGAACACGACAAGGTGCCCCGGCATATTGCCGACGCCATCGCCATCGCCTGTCACCATCTCGATTACTATGCCGAGCGCATCGAAGCCTTCTGGGCCATTGTCGACGACGGCTTTGCCGCCTGGCAGAACGGCTGTCCCCTGCAATCCCCGAACATTTACCATTAAAAGAAGATTTTTTATGGATCGCTCCCGCCGCAAGATGTTCGCCGCCAGCGTTTCCGTCGTCACCGCCGTCTCCCTGGCGCTGCTCAAGCTGGGGGTCGGTCTTTTCACCGGCTCCCTGGCGGTACTCGCCTCGGCCGTCGATTCCCTCCTCGACATCCTCATGTCGGGAGTCAACTTCTTCGCCATCCGCCAGGCCGAACAACCGGCCGACGAAAGTCACCCCTTCGGTCACGGTAAATATGAAACCCTGGCGACGATCATCCAGGCCCTGGTCATCTCGGCGTCGGGAGGCTGGATCATCTTCGAGTCGGTGCGGCGCCTGCAAAGCGGCGTTGTCATCAACCAGATCGGCGGCGGCATTGCCGTTCTTGCCTTCAGTGCGCTCGTCTCCTGGTTTATCACCCGCTATCTCCGTCGGGTCGGCACCGAGGTCGACTCCTCGGCCCTGCAGGCCGACTCCCTGCACTTCGCCATGGATGTCTATACCAACCTGGCGCTGATGCTCGGGCTGCTGCTGCTGAACTGGTTCGATGCCCCCTGGCTTGACCCGGCCCTGTCCCTGCTGGTGGGATGTTACATTCTTTATGAAGCGCTCAAGCTGATCCGGCGCGGCCTCGGCGATGTTCTCGACGAGGAGTTGCCGGCGCAGGTGCGGGAACAGATTCTCGGTCTCATCGATCTGCACAAGGGGGATCTCCTCGACGTCCACAACCTGCGCACCCGCCGCGCCGGCTCGCAGAAGATCATGGATTTCCACCTCACCGTCTGCAAACACCTCTCCGTCGAACAGGCCCATACCCTCGCCGATCATCTCGAACAGCGGATTCAGCAGGAGATTGCCGGCGCCGACGTGACCATTCATATCGAACCGTGTCTGCGCACCGACTGCCCCGGCCGCGAAGCCTGCCAGGCCGACGCGTCCCGTCATCAACGCTCCTAGTTTCATCCCGTTCGCCCCAACAAAACGCCCCGCCGCGAGATCTCGCGGCGGGGCGTTTTGTTGGGGTTCAGCCACCGCGTTCAACGGCCGAGAAAGATACCGAGGGACTCGGCGGTACGAACCAGTTCGCCGGCGGGATCGACACGATTGAGGGCATCGATGGCTTCGGCCAGCGGGACGGCGACGACGGCGCGGCCACGCAGGGAGACCATGTGGTCGAATTGCCCCTGCTCGATGAGTTCTACGGCGCGCACGCCGAAGCGGGAACCGAGAATGCGATCGAAGGGACAGGGACTCCCGCCCCTCTGGACATGCCCCAGAACGACGACCCGGCTTTCCATGTCGGCAAGGCATGCTTCCAGCTTTGCAGCGACAAAGCGGCCGATGCCGCCCAAGCGTTCGACGCCGCGGTTATCCTCGGCCGTGGCCTGCACGATCTTGCCACCGCTACCGGGAAACGCCCCTTCGGCAACAACGACAATGGAAAAACGGCTGCCGTGGTCGGTGCGCCGCTGGATCGCCTGACAGACCAGATTCAGATCAAAGGGGATTTCGGGGATGAGAATGACATCGGCCGAACCGGCAATCCCCGATTCGAGGGCGATCCAGCCGGCATCGCGTCCCATGACTTCGACAACGATGACACGGTGGTGGCTTTCCGCGGTGGTGTGGAGGCGATCCAGGGCTTCGGTCACGGTTTCGACCGCGGTACTGTAACCGAAGGTGACATCGGTGGCGCGCAGGTCGTTGTCGATCGTCTTGGGGACGGCAACGACCGGAATACCGAGTTCATTGAGGCGGCGGGCAATCTTGAGGGTACCGTCGCCGCCGACCGCCACGAGGGCCTCGGCGCCGATACGTCGGAAGTTGGCAAGCACCTGGTCGCTGACGTCGATCAGCTTGGTCTTGCCCCCCTCCTGCACCGGATAGGCCAGAGGGTTGCCGCGATTGCTGGTACCGAGGATGGTCCCCCCGCGCGGCAGGATGCCCCGGACCGACTCGATGGTCAGCGGTCGCAGGCGCGGCGTACCAACCAGCCCGTCAAAACCGTCTTCGATGCCGAGAACCTGCCAGTTGCGTTTCAGGGTAGCGGCGCGGACGACCCCGCGAATGACCGCATTCAGCCCCGGGCAGTCGCCGCCGCCGGTCAGGATGGCAATGCATTTGCTCATGATCAGGCCTCCTCGGGTGAAGACTCGTATTTGCGGCGAACGTGTTCAACGATCCCCTGGCGCCGAAGAAAAGTTTGGGGCTCGCTTTCGGCTTGGGCCAGGATTGTCTGCAGATAGATTTTCTGCCGTTTGATCGATTCCTGATACGGGTTGATATCGAGGTCGGCGCTGTGGCGGAAGTGCGACCGCATACAGCGATCGCAAAGTTCGGCGCTACCGGCCAGACGACGATCGATCATGGCATAGAAATCGACCGTCTTGCGCAGGATATCGGCTTCGCTGACATAGGCGACGATACCGGCTTCCTGAAATTCGTAGAAAAGCAAAAGCAGTCGCTCCAGATAGGCCCGGTCGGCCATCTGGGCGGTCAGGTCGGCGGTGTCGAGAAGTCTCCCGAGAAGTTCCATGGAAGGGCGCGGATAGGGAATATCCTCATAGTTTTGCGCCAGATCGGTGCCGTTGATCAGGGCCTCGACGGCATCGAGTTCGGCAGGACTGTAACCATTATTGCCGCGCAGGCCCCGGAAGAGACGGATGCCGCGGGCAATATGCTGCAAAGTATATTTCGCCCCGGTGCCGACACTGTCCCCTTCTTCCTGCAAATAGCCGGAGTCATGGTAGATCGCGGCACTTAAGGTCAGGCTGATATCGCGCTGGGGGAGCATAATCCCTTCGAGAATGGCGCCATGGATGAAGCGGGCGGAAGCGAGGCAGGTGTGCATGGCGTGGGAGAAGTTGTGGTAATCAGTATTGCAGGCGCGATAGCCGGGGAACTCCCCCTTGTAGAGTCGGTCGGCGACGCGATAATCCGCAGTGAAGTTTTCTGTCGCAAAATCCGGGGAGATTCGCTGGAGAATGGCGAGGATTTCCTTGAGAACCGACTCCGGCTCCTCAAAGCGGATGTAATTATAGATCTGTTGACTATCCATGGCCGAACTCCCGGAGAAGAGACCTGCTACCTTGCCGCAACTTCATAACAGAGACGCGACCGCATAACTGGCCCATAAGAGCGCCGCGACAGCCTCAGCACCCAACTTACCGATAAACCTGAAAATGCCGCAGCAGCAATGCATAGGTTTCATCAAGATGTTGCGGAATCACTCGGACCTCGTCGAATACCGGCATGAAGTTGGTGTCGCCGACCCAGCGTGGCACCAGGTGCAGATGGAGATGGTCCTCAACCCCGGCACCGGCGGCCCGTCCGAGATTCATGCCGAGATTGAAACCCTGGGGCTGCATGGCTTCGCGCAAGACTTTTTGCGCGAGGACGGAAAAGCGATGCATCTCGACAACTTCTTCGGCGGTGAGGAGTGCCAGATCAGCCGTATGCCGAAAGGGTGCGATCATGAGATGACCGTTGGTATAGGGATAGCGGTTCATCATCACGACGGCATGGTCGCCGCGAAAGAGGACCTGACGAGCCCGATCTTCGGCCGCCGACTCCCGGAGACAGAAGATGCAGTCGCGCGGGGTGGCTGCCTCATCCCCGTTGATATAGGACATGCGCCACGGCGCCCAAAGCTGTTTCATCGGTGTTGGTCTCCCTGAGTCGGACCGGGGATGCGAATGATGCGCCCCCTGATATGAGCGCCTATCTCGAGCAGGCCGACGGAATGGAACGGCGAAGCGCGCCGGTCCGTGGGACTCCCGGGATTAAAGAGGAGCAGATTACCTCTGCGTTCACACAGTGGTTGATGACTGTGGCCAAAAACCAGGCAATCGAGCGCATCATCGGCAAACTCCCCCAGCACTCGATCGACGATGCCCGCCGGAGCGCCCCAGCCATGAACCAGACCGATGCGGAAATCGCCGACTTCGATGATCCTTTTGTGGGGCAATTCCGGAAGGTCCGGATCGAGATTGCCCCTGACCGCAAGGACGTTTCGGGGGGCCAAATGCAAGAGGATATCGGGATCGACGATGTCGCCGGCATGAAGTATGGTGGCAACACCCTGAAAATGCTTTTCGACAACGGCACACAACCACGCACCGCCGTACGACATGGAGGCGATATGGGTATCGGAGAGTACACCAACGCGGGTCATCTTCATGGGGGCCAAAAACGAATTTAACGAGTGTTAACGTAGTTTTTTACTCTTCGTCGACAACCGTGTCAATTATAATGCGCTGCGGTCGCGGTTATCAAATGATAGGCTGGGTCCAAGGCCGGTGCAAGCTTCTCCTTGACGCCCCGATAATAAACGCTATCGTCTTACACTCCATGCGTGTCGTTACGAATCCGGTCGGACAAACACAGTTTTTGCCATGGCTAAACCGAGATTCCGCTTGACAATTTCCGCCAGCAAACGCTAAGGTAATATTTAGTTTTGATAAAATTTATAAAAACGTTACATTGTTGCTTCCGTAGCTAAAAGTCCGCGATAGGCCGAAGGCGCACGTTGCGCAATCGGGGTCTCTCAAGAAATTTTTAACAATAATTAAAACCTCAGGAGGCTGTTTTCATGTCCAAACGTCAGGATGCCCTCGACTATCACAGCATGGGACGCAAGGGAAAAATCGAAGTTGTTTCGACCAAACCGTGTGCGACCAGTCGCGATCTCGCCCTCGCCTACAGTCCCGGAGTGGCCGAGCCTTGCCTTGAAATCGAGAAGAACCCCAATGATGCCTATAAATACACCGCCAAGGGCAACCTGGTTGCGGTTGTTTCCAATGGTACCGCCGTGCTTGGACTTGGCGACATCGGCGCCCTGGCGGGGAAACCGGTCATGGAGGGCAAAGGGATCTTGTTCAAACGGTTCGCCGACATCGACGTCTTCGATATCGAACTCGACACCAAAAATTCCGACGAGATTATCCGTACCGTCAAGATTCTCGAACCGACCTTTGGTGGCATCAACCTGGAGGACATCAAGGGCCCCGAGTGTTTCTACATCGAGGAAGAGCTCAAGAAGATCATGAACATCCCGGTCTTCCATGACGACCAGCACGGCACCGCGATCATCGCCAACGCCGGGCTGATCAACGCCCTGGAAATTGCCGGTAAAAAGATCGATCAGGTCAAAATCGTCGTCAACGGTGCCGGTGCCGCCGGCATCGCCTGCGCCAACATGGCCCTGGTCCTCGGCGCCGACCCCAAGAAGATGATCGTCTGCGACACCAAGGGGGTCATCTACAAGGGGCGGGTTGAAGGAATGAACGAATACAAATCGCGCCTGGCGACGGAACTCCCCGCTCGCACCCTCGACGACGCCATGGTCGGTGCCGACGTCTTCTTCGGCGTCTCCTCCAAGGGGGCGTTGACCCAGGCGATGGTCAAGAGCATGGCCCAGGATCCCATCGTCTTCGCCATGGCCAACCCCGATCCCGAGATTACACCGCCCGAAGCCCAGGCCATGCGCGACGACGTCATCATCGGCACCGGCCGCAGCGATTACAACAATCAGGTCAACAACGTCCTCTGCTTCCCCTTCCTCTTTCGCGGCGCCCTCGACACCCATGCCAGCGCCATCAACGACGAGATGAAGATGGCAGCCTGCCTGGCCCTGGCCAAGCTGGCCAAAATGGATGTTCCCGACTCGGTGCGCCTAGCCTACGGCAACGTCGAGATCAAGTTCGGCCGCGACTACCTCATCCCCAAGCCCTTCGACCCGCGCGTCCTCCTGCACGTCGCCCCCGCCGTCGCCAAGGCGGCCATGGACAGCGGCGTGGCGCGACGTCCCATCGAGGACATGAACAAATACCTCGAATCCCTGGAGGCCCTGCAGGGGCGCGCCAAGGAGATCATGCGCGTCCTCATCAACAAAGCCAAAGCCAGCCCGAAGCGCGTCGTTTTCCCCGAGGGCGAAGAAGAAAAGATTCTCCGTGCCGCCCAGATTCTCGTCGACGAGGGGATTGCCATTCCCATTCTTCTCGGGGATGAGTCTGAAATCCGCACCAAGATGCACGAACTCGGTGTCGATCTCGGCAACGTCCAGATCATTGACCCGTCCAAGAGCGAAAAAACCGCCTTTTATTCCGAGGAATTGTTCAAGCTGCGCCAGCGCAAGGGGGTGACCCAGTCCGAAGCCAGACGCCTGGTCCGGCGCAACCGCAACTACTATGGTTCGATGATGGTGCAGCACGGCGATGCCGACACCCTCCTCTCCGGCCTCAACAGCCACTACCCGGACACCATCCGCCCGGCCCTCGAAGTCATCGGCAAACAGGAAGGCCTCTCCCGGGTCCATGGCCTCTACATGATGGTCTTCAAAAAGGATGTCGTCTTCTGCGCCGACACCACCGTGACCATCGAACCGACGGCCGAGGAGTTGGCGGAAACCGCCATCCTGACCGCGAAAAAAGCGCGCCACTTCGACGTCGAGCCGCGCATCGCCATGCTCTCCTTTTCCAACTTCGGCAGCGCCGAGCATCCCCTGACCCTCAAGGTCAAGCGTGCCACAGCCCTGGTCAAGCAGTGGGCCCCGGACCTGGTCGTCGATGGCGAGATGCAGGCCAACGTCGCCCTCGACCCCGAAATCACCGCCCGCCAATTTCCCTTTTCCCAGCTCAAAGGCGACGCCAATGTCCTCATCTTCCCCGACCTGCAATCGGGCAACATCTCTTACAAGCTCCTCAACAAACTCGGCGGGGCCGAACAGGTCGGACCGATCCTCATGGGGATGAAAAAGCCGGTCCATGTCCTGCAGCGCGGCGACAGCGTCGCCGAAATCGTCAATATGGCCGCCGTCGCCGTGGTCGATGCCCAGGAGATGTCGGGAGAGTAATCAGTCCAGCTTCAGTTCGACGGTAACGATGAAGGGGAGCGACTAATCGCTCCCCTTCACTTTTGGTTCAGTACTGCTGGGCAAGAAGAAGCCGCCGCTTTCGCTTGGTAAACTTTTCGCTCATCGAACCACCGCCTGCTGCTGATAAAGATACTTCTGAAATCCGGCAAAGACCCTGCCGATCGCGTCCGGTTGCCCCAGGTCGGCGACTGCATCGGCAAGGGAGTCATTCAGCATGGTATTTGACGCCGCAGCAGCGGGGTCTCTCACCCCGCCTTCATCCCCGCACCTTGCCCTCATCCCGCCGATAAAAGACCACCCCGACCCGCTCGATATGCTCCCGCAACTTCGCATGATCAAGCTGGTCAAAAATCGAGAGGTCAACCTGATAGGGAATCGGCGATTCATCAAGTCTGGCGGCAATTTCGCCAAGAGTGCGGAGGTCGAGATTCTCTCCGAAAAGGGTCAGATCTATATCGGACCCCGGTTTGTCATTCCCTTTAGCACGCGAACCGTACAGGATCGCTCTTTCCACTGCGGGAAAATCGGCGAGAATCTGCCGAACGATGGTTACGGTTTTGTCTGGAAGCCCGAATTCAAACATGGTCAGATCTCGTGCTCAAAGCGTTCCCGCAGCGCCAGAAACGCCGGATAAAAACTCTCACGGATTGCTGTTGCGAGGCTGACGGCCACATCATGGTTATAGGTATGACTGGAGAGGTTGCGCTTTTCGATCATATCCATCCAGGCCTCGCCATCACTGATCAGTCCTCTCCTGAAGGCTTCACGCACCGTGCTTCTGGAACCGACGAGCCCTTGGATACCCTCCAGCTCCAGATAATCCTTCAGGACATTCCAGGCAAGTTCATGGGTGAACTCAAACCCCTGGATCAACCCTTGCTGTTCAAGGTCGGAAAGCGGACGCCGATCCATAAGTTGCACGGCGAGAGTCAGTTGATGCAGTGCGCGCTGGTAGTTGTCAAAGCGTTGTTTCCAGCGAATATCCTCTGACATTGGTTATGCTCCTTTGCTCGAACTTGGGGCTTCTGGCAGTTGAATAGGTTTAAAAATGCGGATAAATGCGGATAAATTTAGCATGTTAGCCGGAAAAAACCCTCACAAATTGTGCGGCCGGGCATCCTCTGGCTCCATTAAATGGAGTCTTTTGACATTGAGCATCAGACGAACGGGCACGCAACGGACACGAATTTGCAATTGGCTCCAACAAACACAAAGGCCACCTCCGAAGAAGTGGCCTTTGTGTTTGTTTTCGTTGGTCGGGGCGAAGTGATTCGAACACTCGACCCCCAGCACCCCATGCTGGTGCGCTACCAGGCTGCGCTACGCCCCGTCAATCAACGAGGGGGGATTATCTGGGATTCGACCCCAAATGTCAAGGAATTATTTGCCCGCAGTGGGATCCGGCGAAAAAGATATTTCTCTTGCAAATACAGCTAGTTAAAGTCTTAACCCTGACGCCTGTCGATGACCCTCTGGGCCTTCCCCTCATGCCGTGGAATTGTCCCCGGTTCGACCAGCTTGACACTGATGCCGACACCGATAACCGACTCGACCTTCTTCTGCACCTGCTCAAGGAACGCGCGCTGCCGTTTCATCTCGTCGAAGAAGATGCTTTCGGTCACCTCGATCTGCACTTCGAGAGTGTCGAGGGACCCGTGACGATCAATGACGAGTTGATAGTGCGGCTGGCAGCCTTCGATGGCGACCAGCACCTCCTCGATCTGCGAGGGGAAGACATTGACCCCACGGATGATGAGCATGTCGTCGCTGCGCCCCCTGGTCTTCTGCATGCGCACATGGGTACGTCCGCAGGCGCAAGGAGAATAGTCGAGACGGGTGATGTCGCGGGTGCGGTAGCGAAGCATCGGGAAGGCTTCCTTGTTCAGCGTCGTCAGCACCAGTTCGCCGGTACTCCCCGGTGGCAACACCGCCCCGCTGTCGGGGTCGATGATCTCGGGATAGAAGGCATCCTCGAAGATGTGCATGCCGCATTTGAACTGGCACTCACCGGCAACCCCGGGGCCGATGATCTCGGAAAGGCCGTAGTTGTCGGTAGCGGAGAGGCCGAGACGCTGCTCGATCTCGCGGCGCATCGCCTCACTCCAGGGCTCGCCGCCGAAGAGACCGACCTTGAGGGAGAGGCTCTTGGGGTCGATGCCCATCTTCTCCATGCGGTCGGCCAGGGTGATGGCGTAACTCGGCGTACCGACCAGGGCGGTGGTCTTGTAGTCCTGCATGATCATGATCTGCTTCTCGCTATTGCCTCCCCCCATGGGGATGACCGAGGCGCCGATAGTTTCGGCCCCGTAATGCAGACCGAAGGCGCCGGTGAAGAGGCCATAACCGAAGGTGATCTGCACCACGTCGTCGTGAGTCACGCCGGCGGCGGTGAGAAAGCGCGCCACCAGGTTCGACCACATCTTGATGTCGTTCTTGGTGTAGCCGACGACTGTCGGCTTGCCGGTGGTCCCGGAGGAGGAGTGGATGCGCACGACTTCCCGCAAGGGGACGGCGAACATCCCGTAGGGATAGTTGAGGCGCAAATCCTCCTTGGTGGTAAAGGGGAGGTGCTGCAAGGCGGCGAGGGAGCCGAGGGCCTCGGGGTCGATGCCGAGGGCGTTGAATTTGTTGCGATAGCAGGTGACGTTCTTGTAGACGCGGTTGACCGTCGCCTGCAGACGCTCCAGCTGCAGCTGCTCGATCTCGGGGCGCGGCATGCACTCGTGGGTGCGATCCCAGATTTCCATAGCGTTATCTCTCCCAGATTTCCTTCTTGTCCTTGCCGAGATAGGCGCGCTGCACCTCGGGATTCTCCAGGAGTTCGGCCGCCACCCCTTCGAGAATAACCTTGCCGGTCTCCAGCACGTAGCCGCGGTTGGCGAGTTTGAGGGCGGCCTTGGCGTTCTGCTCGACCAGCAGCACCGTCACCCCCTTATCCCGGCTCAAGGCGGCGATGACGCCGAAGATCTCCTGCACCACCAGGGGAGCCAGACCCATGGAGGGCTCGTCGAGGAGGAGGACGGTCGGTTTGGCCATCAGCGCCCGGCCGATGGCGAGCATCTGCTGCTCGCCGCCGGAGAGGGTGCCGGCCAATTGCTTGCGCCGCTCGCGCAAACGGGGGAAGAGGGTGTACATCTCTTCCAGGTCCGCACGGATCGCCTTGCGCGGTTCCCGCCGGCGAAAGCGCAAATAGGCGCCGAGTTCGAGGTTGTCCTCCACCGTCAGCGGTTTGAAGACCTGACGCCCTTCCGGCACCTGCGAGATCCCGAGTTCGACGATCCGTTCCGGTTCGCACTGCTGGATCGGCTCCCCGGCGAAGCGGATGTCGCCGTCGCGGGCCGGGGTCACCGCCGAAACGGTATTGAGCAGGGTGGTCTTCCCCGCCCCGTTGGCGCCGATGAGGGTGACGATCTCCCCCGGCAGAAGATGAAGGGAGACATTCTTCAACGCATGAACCGCGCCGTACCAGGTATTGACGTTTTTGAGTTTGAGCAGTTCCATCCCCTACCCTTCCCCGAGATAGGCGGCAATGACTGCTCGGTTTTCCTGGATCTGGCGCGGGGTTCCCTCGGCGAGTTTCTGCCCCAGGTTGAGGACGATGATGCGGTCGCAGACATCCATGACCAGTTCCATGTCGTGCTCGACCAAGAGGACGGTGACCCCGTCCTGGCGGATGCGGCGGATCAGTTCGCCGAGTTGCCAGGTTTCGCGGCTGTTGAGGCCGGCGGCCGGCTCGTCCATGGAGAGCAATTGCGGCTCCAGGGCGAGGGCGCGGGCGATCTCGAGGAGGCGCCCCTGGCCGAAAGGGAGGCTGGCGGCGGATTGGTCGGCCAGATCAGGGATGCCGACATAGTCGAGAAGCTCTCGGGCACGACTGCGGATCTTCTTCTCCTCACGACGCTGCCAGGGGAGACGCAGGGCACAAGCGAGAAGGCCGCTCGTGCTCTTGGTATGCAACCCGACCATGACATTCTCCAGCACCGTCATCTGACCGAAGAGCTCGATGTTCTGAAAGGTGCGCACCAGCCCGTGGCGGGCGAGGCGCTCCGGCGGCAGACCGCTGACGTCAAGATCGCCGAAGACGATGGAACCGGCGGTACGCTGGTAGATGCCGCTGACGATATTGAAAAGAGTGGTCTTGCCCGCACCATTAGGACCGATCACCCCGGTGATCTCCCCCCGTTGGGCAGTGAAACTGACCCGGTCGAGGGCGACAAGACCCCCAAAGACACAGGTGATATCGCGCACCTCAAGCATTGTTGCCCCCGCGTCCCGGCCACAGCCGTTTGAGCTGGGAGAGCAGCAAGCCGCCCCCTTGCACCAGCCCGCCAGGGAGGAACATGGTCATGGCGACGAGAAGAAATCCGTAGACGACAATGTCGTAATCCTGAAAAGTGCGCAACATCTCCGGAAGCAGGGTCAGGAGGGCGGCGCCGAGACAGGAGCCGTAAATGCTGCCAAGACCGCCGATGATGACCATGGTCAAGAGCTCGATGGAGAAATGAAAACCGAAGGAGGCGGGGGAGATGAAGGTCACGGTGTGGGCGTAAAGGCTGCCGGCGATGCAGGAGATCACGGCCGAGCAGGTAAAGATCTGCACCTTGAGGAGACGGGCATTGACCCCGAGGACCCGCGCCGCGACCTCGGAGTCGTGGATCGCCCGCAGGGCCCGGCCGATGCGCGAGTGCACCAGGTTGATGGCGAGAAGGACCACCGTCAGCACCACCGCCCAGATCAGATAAAAGTTCTTCAGGTCGCTGTCGAAGGTCATCCCTGCGGCAGTGAGATTGGGGATACCGGGGAGTCCCGAGGGGCCGCCGGTGATATCGACATATTCATTGAAGACGATAAAAACGATGATGCCGAAGCCCAACGTCGCCATCGCCAGATAGTGCCCCTTGAGTTTGAGGATGGGGAAACCGATGGCGAAGGCGAGGACACCCACCGTCAAGGCCGCGGCCACCAGCGCCAGCCAGGGATTCCAGCCGTAGCTGGCGGTGAGAACGCCGGAGCCGTAGGCCCCGAGACCGTAGAAGGCCGCCTGCCCGAGGGAGATCTGCCCGGCAAAACCGAGGAGGAGGTTGAGGCCGACCGCCAGCAGGGTATTGATGCCGACAAAGACCAGGACATTGAGGAGATAGCCGCCGTTGACGCAGAGCGGCGCCAGTAGAACGATGAGGGCATACAAGGCGAATTTGAACCATTCCCGGCGCATCGGCATATTCCCTAGACCCGTTCGCTCTCGCCGCGGGAGAAGAGCCCCTGCGGCCGCAAGAAGAGGATGAGCAGGAGAATGATGAAGGCAATGGCGTCTTTGTAACCGGAAGAGATCAAGCCGGCGCCGAGGGATTCGAGGATGCCGAGGAGGATGCCGCCGAGAACGGTGCCGATGCCGCTGCTCATGCCGCCGATGATGGCGGCACAGAAGCCCTTGAGGCCGAGCATGATGCCGACGTCGTAGGAGGTCATGGTCAAGGGGGCGATGATGATCCCGGCGAGGGCGCCGATGGCGGCGCTGATGAAGAAGGAGAAGAGGACCATGCGACGCACGTCGATGCCGACCAGGCCGGCGGCACGACGATTGACGGCGCAGGCGCGCAGGGCCTTGCCGGTGATGGTGTACTGGAAGAAGAGCTTGGTGGCGGTGATGAGCAGAATGGT
>Ga0154464_1077_pt1 | contig 30400 bp, 27 predicted proteins | sample RifGroC2_FD_105657 | JGI IMG/M metagenome (GOLD analysis project Ga0154464, IMG submission 105657) | Desulfuromonadales bacterium GWC2_61_20
GAGATGTTCGTCGGCGTCGGCGCCAGCCGCGTCCGCGACCTCTTCGTCCAGGGGAAGAAGAACGCGCCCTGCATCATCTTCATCGACGAAATCGACGCCGTCGGTCGCCATCGCGGTGCCGGTCTTGGCGGCGGTCATGACGAGCGCGAGCAGACCCTCAACCAGTTGCTGGTCGAGATGGACGGTTTCGAATCGAACGAGGGGGTCATCCTCATCGCCGCCACTAACCGTCCCGATGTCCTCGACCCGGCCCTGCTGCGCCCCGGTCGTTTCGACCGCCAGGTCGTCGTCCCCCGCCCCGATGTCAAGGGGCGGCGGATGATTCTCGACGTCCATGCCCGGAAAATTCCCCTCAATCCCGACGTCGACATGGAGGTGCTGGCCAAGGGAACCCCGGGCTTCTCCGGCGCCGATCTGGCCAACCTCATCAACGAAGCAGCCCTGCTTGCCGCCCGCGCCAACAAGAACCAGGTCGACATGGTCGACCTCGAAGTCGCCAAGGACAAGGTGATGATGGGGGCTGAACGGCGCTCCATGGTCATTACCGAAAAGGAGAAGAAGGTCACCGCTTATCACGAGGCGGGACACGCCCTCGTCGCCATGTTCATCCCCGGCGCCGATCCGGTGCACAAGGTCTCCATCATCCCCCGCGGCCGCGCTCTCGGCGTGACCATGTACCTGCCGGCGGAGGAGAAGTACAACGAAAGTCGTGACGGCCTCAACACCATCATTTGCACCCTCCTCGGCGGCCGTGTCGCCGAAGAGCTGATTTTTTCCAGTATCACCAGCGGCGCCAGCAACGACATCGAGCGCGCCACCAACATCGCCCGACGCATGGTCTGCGAGTGGGGGATGAGCGACAAGCTCGGCCCCCTGTGCTTCGGCGACAAGGAAGGGGAGATCTTCCTCGGCCGCGACATCGGCCACACCAAGAACTACAGCGAGTCGACGGCAGTGGAAATCGACAACGAGATCCGTCGCATCGTCACCGAAAACCATGCCCGCACCCGGACCATTCTCGAGGCCAATCGCGCAGCTCTGATCAAGGTGGCGGAAGAGCTCCTTGAGAAAGAGACCATCGACAGCGCCGATATGCGCCGGCTCGTCTTCGGCGAAGAAGCAGTCGTCCCGGCCCCTGCGGCGGCGACTGAGGCTCCGCCGGCGGACGCCGCCGCACCGGCGCCGCCGGCCTGATGACCCCTGCGGCGGCGGACACTATTCAGATTCTTGGCGGCCGCAGCTGTCGCCTCGTCCTCGATCGTCCCCATATCATGGGGATACTCAATGTCACCCCCGATTCCTTTTCCGACGGCGGCCGTTACCACTCCCTCGACCAGGCCCTGCGCCGGGGGGAGGAGCTGGTCGCCGCCGGCGCCGATCTCATCGACATCGGTGGCGAAAGTAGCCGTCCCGGCGCCCCGGCCGTCGACGAAGCGGAAGAGTTGCGGCGGGTGCTGCCGGTGATCGAGGGGCTGCACCGCCGCTTTGCCGTCCCCCTCTCCATCGATACCAGCAAGAGCGCCGTCGCCCGGGCGGCGGTGGCGGTCGGGGCCGAATTCGTCAACGACGTCAGTGGTCTGCGGGGCGATGCGGCGATGGCGGCGAGCGTGGCAGCGAGCGGCGCCGGGCTCTTTCTCATGCACAGTCGCGGACGCCCCGACGCCATGCAGCGCGACACCGTCTATGGCGACCTTATCGGCGAGATCCACACGTTTCTCCAGGAGGGGCTGGCTCAGGCGGCAGCGGCCGGCATCCCCCGGGAAAAGCTGGCCCTCGACCCAGGCATCGGCTTCGGCAAGAGCGTCGCCGGCAATCTCGCAATCCTCCGTCGCCTCGATCTCTTCCTCGACCTCGGGCGTCCCCTCCTCCTCGGGACGTCGCGCAAAAGTTTCATCGGCGCGGTGCTGGGGGAGCCTGATCCGGCGCGGCGGCTGCACGGAACCCTGGCTACGGTCGCCCTCGGCGTGGCGCGCGGGGCCATGTTGCACCGGGTGCATGATGTCGGCCCGGCCCGCGCCGCGGCGCTCATGGCCTGGGCGGTCTGTCAGGAATCTTGACCCTTTCCCAACCGGTTGCATGACGGGGTGAGCTTGCTATGAGCGGATTTCTCGAGAGTTTTTCCCATCTGCGCTGGCTTCTCGACCTCCTCGATATCGGGCTGGTCGCCTTCATCGTCTACCGCATCATCCTGCTGATCAAGGGGACGCGGGCAGTGCAGATGCTCCTCGGCCTCGCCGTTCTCGTCCTGATCTATTTCATTTCGCGCATGGCCGGGCTCTTCACCCTGCACTGGCTCCTCGACAACTTCCTCTCCTCCATTATCATTGTCATCATCGTCATCTTCCAGGCCGATATCCGCCGCGCCCTCATTCATGTCGGGCGTAACCCCTTCTTTGCCGAGATGTCCCCGGGCGAGGGGGAGGAGATCCTCGATGAAATCGTCAAGGCCTGTGTCAATCTCGCCAACAAGCGCATCGGCGGCCTTATCGTCATCGAACGGGAGACGGGGCTGAAGGATTTTCTCGAGGTCGGGGTCGAGATCGATGCCAGGGTTTCGAGCGACCTCATCACCTCCATCTTTCTCCCCTATTCGCCGATTCACGATGGCGCCCTGATCATCCGGCAGGGGCGGCTGGCCCGCGCCGGCTGTTTTCTGCCGCTGACGCAGAACCCCGATATCAGTAAAAATCTCGGCACCCGGCATCGCGCCGCCATCGGCTTGACGGAGATGGTCGATGCCGCGGTCATTGTCGTCTCCGAGGAGACAGGCAAGATCGCCGTGGTCATTGGCGGCAAGATCACCCGGGGTCTCGATTCGACGTCGCTCAAGCGCGTATTGCGTCGGCTTCTCGACCCGGCCCGCGGGCGGAAGGGGTAGGATGCTTAAACTCATTACGGAAAACTGGCAGCTCAAGGCCATCTCTCTCGCCTTCGCCCTCGTCCTGTGGTTTTCGGTCATGGGTGAACGCAAGCTGGAGATCGGCTTTACCGTCCCCCTCGAACTCAAGAATGTACCCGAAGGGATGATGGTGGCGAGCGAGGTGCCGAGTCAGGTCGATGTGCGCCTGAGCGGCCCGCGAACCATGCTTCTCAACCTCGGCCCGAAAGACATTCGCATTGCCGTTGAACTCAATGAACTGAAGCCGGGACTGACCTCCTTTCGCCGTCTCGAGGAGCGTCTCGATATTCCGGCGGGGATCAAGGTTACCCGCCTTTCCCCCTCCTTTGTCGATATCAAGCTCGAACGGATCCGCAGCCGCGAGATCCCGGTCAAGGTGGTCTTCTCGGGGAAGTTGGCCGAGGGCTATCGAGTGGCCCGGGTGGTGGTCGAACCGGCGACGGTCAATGTCGAGGGGGCCGATGGCGAATTGCGCGAACTCGCCGAGGTACAAACCGATGTCGTCGATCTTGGCGGGCTGAGCGCAGATCGCACCCTGACCGTTCCGATCAATTATCGTGGGCGCTATACCCAACTCAAGGGCGCCACGTCCGTCGAAGTAACGGTGGAAGTGGAGAAGAGTGCGACTGTGAAGAAAAAACCGAGGAGTTCGTAAAGGATGAAAAAATTGTTCGGAACCGATGGGGTACGCGGGGTGGCCAACATCCCGCCGATGACGACGGAGATGGCGATGCAGCTCGGTCGCGCCGCCGGCTATCTCTTCAAGAAAGGGGATTACCGCCATCGCATCGTCATCGGCAAGGACACCCGCCTCTCCGGTTACATGATCGAGAATGCCCTGGTCGCGGGGATCTGCTCCATGGGGGTCGATGCCCTCCTGGTCGGGCCGCTGCCGACCCCGGGCATCGCCTTCATCACCAACTCCATGCGCGCCGATGCCGGCGTCGTCATCTCGGCCTCGCACAACCCTTATCAGGACAACGGCATCAAGTTTTTTTCCCGCGATGGTTTCAAATTGCCGGACGAAATGGAACTGAAGATGGAGGAACTCATCTTTTCCGGCAAGCTCGACGCCCTGCGCCCCGTCGCCGCCGAGGTCGGCAAGGCCTTTCGCATCGACGACGCCCGCGGCCGCTATATCGTCTTCGTCAAGAATGCCTTTCCCCGCGATCTCGATCTCAACGGTCTGCGCATCGTCCTCGACTGCGCCAACGGGGCGGCCTACAAGGTGGCGCCGACGGTTCTGACCGAGCTTGGCGCCGAAGTCATTCCCCTCGGCGTCAGTCCCAACGGCACCAACATCAATGCCGGATGCGGCTCCCTGCACCCCGAAATCATGGCCGAGGCGGTCAAGGAACATCGCGCCCATCTCGGCATCGCCCTCGATGGCGATGCCGATCGCGCCATCTTTGTCGACGAGTTCGGCAACGAGGTCGATGGCGACCACATCATGGCGATCTGCGGTACCCATCTCCTCGCCGCCGGCAAGCTGGCCAAGAATACCGTCGTCGCCACGGTCATGAGCAACATGGGGCTCGACATCGCCCTGCGCCAGGCCGGGGGGAAGGTGGTCAAGACCGCCGTCGGCGATCGCTACGTGGTGGAGGAGATGCTGCGTGGCGGCTACAACGTCGGCGGCGAGCAGTCGGGGCACATGATCTTTCTTGAGCACAACACCACCGGCGACGGCATCATTTCGGCGCTACAGGTCCTGGCCATCATGCAGCGCACCGGCCAGAGTCTGGCCGAACTGGCTCGCGTCATGATCGCCCTGCCCCAGGTCCTGGTCAATGTCCGCGTCGCTAAACGACAGGATCTGCAGGAGATTCCCGCCGTGGCCAAGGTCATCGCCGCGACGGAGAAGACCCTCGGTGATACTGGCCGGGTTCTCATCCGTTATTCCGGGACCGAGCCGTTGCTGCGCATCATGCTCGAGGGCCAGGACAAGGTACAGATTTCGGCCCTGGCTCAGGAGATTGCCGCCGCCGTGGAGAAGCACCTCGGCGGCAAGAAGGAGGAGAAGAAGTAGTGGCCAAGCTCGGAGTCAATGTCGATCATGTCGCCACCGTTCGCCAGGCGCGGCGGACGACGGAACCCGATCCGGTGACGGCGGCGGCCCTCGCCGAACTAGCCGGGGCCGATTCCATCACCGTCCACCTGCGCGAGGACCGACGCCACATCCAGGACCGCGATGTCGAACTGCTGCGGCGCACGGTCAAGACCAGGCTCAACCTCGAGATGGCGGCGACGGATGAGATGGTCGGCATCGCCCTCAAGACCCTCCCCGATTGCGTCACCCTGGTGCCGGAGCGGCGGGCCGAGCTGACCACCGAGGGTGGGCTCAACGTCATCCATCACCGTCAGTTGCTGCAGCGCCAGATCGAGCTGCTGCGTCAGGGGGGGATCTGCGTCAGCCTCTTTGTCGATCCCGATCTTGAGCAGATCAAGGCCTCCCACCGCATCGGCGCCGATTATGTCGAGATCCACACCGGCGGTTATTGCGATGCCGTCAACGCCGAGCTGCGGCGGCAGGAGCTGGCCCGCCTCGACACCGCCATCCGGGCCGGGCGCAAACTCGGCCTTGGGGTCAATGCCGGCCATGGTCTCGATTACCGTAACCTGCGCGCCGTCGTTGCCCTCGGCGGTGTCGAGGAATTCAACATCGGTCACAGTATCGTTGCCCGCGCCGTCCTCGTCGGGATGGAGCAGGCGGTACGCGAGATGGTGGCACTGGTGCGCGGGGGCTAACGGTGGCCATCGCCGGGATCGGCACCGACCTCGCCCGCATCAGCCGTTTTCAGGCCTTTCTCGCCGACGGCAAGACGGCGCTCATCGATCGCCTCTTCTGCCGCGGCGAGCAGGCCTATGCCCTGCCGAAAAGGGGGGCCGCCGCGCATCTGGCCGCCCGCTTCGCCGCCAAGGAGGCCTTTTTCAAGGCTCTCGGCCTGGGCCTGCGCGACGGCATGACCTGGCACGATGTCGAGGTCGTGCGCAACGACCTCGGGCGCCCCTCCCTGCAGCTGACGGGACGCGCCGCCGCCATTCTTGCCGAGCGGAAAATCGTCGCGACTCATCTCTCCTACAGCCACGATGGCGATTACGCCGTCGCCACGGTCATTCTGGAGGAACCATGAAGCTGTTGACGGTCGCTGCCATGCGTGAACTCGAACGGCGCGCCATGGACGAGCTCGGTCTCTCCGGCGCGGTCCTCATGGAGAACGCCGGACGCGGCGTCGCCGATCTTATCTCTTCCCGCTATGGCGCCGCCTTCCCCGGCCCGCTGTTGGTCCTTGCCGGCAAGGGGAACAATGGTGGCGACGGTTTTGTCCTCGCCCGCCATTTGCGCAACCGGGGCTGGCAGGTGACGACGCTGGTCCTGGCCGAGGAAGACGCCGTCCGCGGTGATGCCGCGGTCAATCTGGCCATCCTGAAAAAGAGCGGCGCGCCTTTGCGTTTTGCTTCCGACCGGGCAACCCTGAACCTCGAACTCGCGGTTTTGCCGCCGCAGGGTCTGGTCGTCGATGCCCTCTTCGGCACCGGCCTCAACAGCGCCGTCAGCGGTTTCCAGGCGGCGGCCATCCACTGGCTCAATGGTTGCGGCGCGCCGGTGGTTGCCGTCGACATCCCGTCCGGGGTCGATGCGGGCACGGGACGACTCCTCGGCCCGGCGGTGCAGGCCGATCTGACGGTGACCTTTGCCTATCCCAAGGTTGGTCATGTTCTCCATCCCGGCGCCGGTCTTCTCGGCGAACTGACGCTGGTCGATATCGGTATTCCCGCCGCTTTCAGCGCCGCCTGTGTCAAGGATGCGCTGGTTCTGGTCGATGCCGCCGCCGCGGGCGAACTGCTGCCGCCGCGGCCAATCGCCGGGCACAAGGGGACCTTTGGCCATCTCCTTGTTGTTGCCGGCTCCTGCGGCAAGGTCGGCGCCGCTGCCCTGGCTGCCGCCGGAGGGTTGCGCAGCGGTGCCGGGCTGGTGACGGTGGCAACTCCGGCAGCGGCGCACCCGGCCCTGGCTGCCCAGTTGACCGAGGCGATGAGCGAGCCTCTGCCTGAGGCCGATGGCGTATTGGCGGCTTCGGCTCTGGCCCGCATCGAGACTTTGCTGACGGGCAAGGCCGCCGTCGCCCTTGGTCCGGGGCTGGGATTGGCGGAACCGACGACCAATCTGGTGCGACGGCTGGTCGAAGCGCTGCCCTTGCCCCTGGTTCTTGACGCCGACGGCCTCGGAGCCCTGGCCGGGGAACTTGCTCCCTTGGGCAAGCGCCGTGCCGGCAACACCATTCTCACCCCGCACCCCGGCGAGATGGCGCGGCTCTGCGGTCTCAGCGTGGCCGAAATCGAGGCCGATCGCATCGGGGTTGCCCGCGATTTCGCCGCCCGCCAGCGCGTCGTCCTCGTCCTCAAGGGGGCGCGCACCGTCATTGCCGCCCCCGACGGGCGCATCTTCATCAACGGCAGCGGCAATCCCGGTCTCGCCGCCGGGGGTATGGGCGATGTCCTCACCGGGCTCATCGGCGGGCTCCTCGCCCAGGGGCTGACCACCCTGGACGCTGCCGTCCTCGGCGTCTATCTGCACGGCGCCGCCGCCGACCGGCTGCGCGATATCATGGGCGATGCCGGCCTCATCGCCGGCGACCTGGCGCGCGAGCTGCCCTTGGCGCGACGAGCTCTTGCGCTCAAATGATCTCATCAGTTGTTATCTCGATTTATACCCGCTCAAAAAAATAACGCGCCGAAATCAGGAGGCATGAACGTATGTTGACCGCCCAGGAAATCATGACCCGTCAGGTCCACACCGTGACACCGGAGACCGCCGTCGAAGAATTGGCGCAAACCTTTTTGCGCACCGGTGTCAGCGCCCTGCCGGTGATCGATGGCGCCGGCAAACTCATCGGAGTTGTCACCGAAACCGACCTCATCGAGCAGAACAAACCGCTGCACATTCCGACGGTGATCGCCCTTTTCGACTGGGTCCTCTATCTCGAAAGCGAAAAGGAATTCCAGGCCGAAGTCAGTCGCATCAGCGCGCGCAAGGTCGGCGAGATCTGCAGTCGCGAACTGGTGACCTGCGCCCCTGACACCAGCGTCGGCGACATCGCCCGGCTGATGAGCGAGAAGAAGGTCCATCTGGTGCCGGTGGTCGATGGCGAGCGCCTGGTCGGCGTGGTTGCCCGTCTCGATCTCATCCGCACCATGGGGCGCTAGACGGTGCCAGGTTGGCAGGTGACGACGACGGCGCCCGAGGCGACGGCGGCCCTCGGCCACCGCCTCGGCACCCTGTTGCCGCCGACGGCTCTCCTTCTTCTCGAAGGGGAACTCGGCGCCGGCAAGACCTGCTTCGTCCGCGGCCTGGCCCGCGGTCTCGGGGTGCCAGAGGCGGAGCCGATCCCCAGCCCGTCCTATACCTTGATGAACCAGTACCAGGGGCGTTCACCCCTCTATCATTTCGACCTTTACCGGTTGCATGGTCGCGAAGAACTCGAGCAGATCGGCTACGACGACTACCTCGCCGGTTCCGGGGTGACCGTGGTCGAATGGGCCGAACGGGCCGGGGTGCCACCGCACGACCACCTGCGCATCGTCTTGCGCCATGCCGGGGAGGAGAGGCGGACCGTCGCTTTTGTCGCCAGCGGGGCGGCGTTCTCCGACGTCGTCGAGGCGTTGGCCCGAGCCTGGCCGGCAACGGGGGAGGAATTATGAAGGCCTACGATATCGCCGTCATCGGCGGCGGGCCGGGGGGGTATGTCGCCGCCATTCGCGCCGCCCAGGCCGGCGCCACGGTCTGCCTGGTCGAGCAGGAGCGGGTCGGGGGAACCTGCCTCAATCATGGCTGTATCCCGACCAAGGCCCTCTATGCCACGTCGGTGCTGCTGCAACGGTTCAAGGCTGCTGAAGACCATGGGGTGACCAGTGGTGCCATCCACTTCGATTTTGCCCGGGCCATGGCGCGCAAGGATGGTGTTGTCGAGAAGCTGGTCGGCGGGATCGAACAACTCCTCAAGGGGAACGGGGTCGATCTCTTTCACGGCACCGCCACCCTCGTCGAGGCTGGCCGTATTCGTCTGGCCTTCAGCAGTGGCGTCGGCTATCTGCAGGCGCACAACATCATCCTGGCCACCGGAGCTCTCCCCGTTGCCCCGCCGGTGCTGGCGGTCGACGGGAAAAATATTTTGACCAGCCGGGAAATTCTTGCTATGAAAGAGCGTCCGGCCTCCCTGGCCGTCGTCGGTGGTGGCTATATCGGCTGCGAACTGGCGGGAATCCTGGCGACTTTCGGGGTCAAGGTGACGGTGATCGAACAGCTCCCCGGCATTCTCGGGCGCAGCGATCGTCAGCTGGTGCGTGAAGTCGAAAAGGGGCTGCAGGGGCTCGGGGTCGAGATCCTTACCGGCACCGCCGTCGAGGGGGTGACGACGACGGCTACGGGGCTTGACCTGCGCCTGAGTGGTGGCCGGCGGTCGGCCGCCGCAAAGGTTCTGGTCGCCGTCGGGCGGGCGCCCAATACCGCCGGGCTGGGTCTGGATGCGGTCGGGGTGGCCCGGGAACGTGGCGCCATCGTCGTCGATGCCGGCATGCGCACCAACGTCCCCGGCATCTTTGCCATCGGCGATGTCACCAATATCATCCAGTTGGCCCATGTCGCCTCCTATCAGGCCGGGGTTGCCGTGACCAACGCCCTCGGCGGCAAGGCGGCCGCCGACTATCGCGTCGTCCCGAGCTGTATCTTTACCTCACCGGAGGTGAGCCAGATCGGCCTGACCGAAGAGGAGTGCAAGGAGCGCGGACTTGCGGTGGAGGTCGGGCGTTTTGCCTACCAGGCGTCGAGCAAGGCCCTGTGCGAGGGCGAGCCGCGCGGTTCGATCAAACTTATCGCTGCCCGCGACGATGATCGTATCGTCGGGGCCACCATCGTCGGCGCCGAAGCTTCGGCCCTGATTGCCGAGGTGGCGGCGGCGATGACGGCGGGGCTGACGGCGCAGCGCCTCGGTGCCATCATTCATGCCCATCCCAGTCTCCCCGAACTGGTTATGGAAGCTGCCGAGGATGTCCATGGCCGGGCGGTGCACAAGGTCGGACGGCGCAAGCCGCAGTAGGGTGAGGCGGTGTGCGGGGACTCAGAATTGTTGCGAAGTGGCGGTAGCCGTTCAACCCTAAGGAGGATGTCAAGACTATGGCCCTGGTTGTGCAGAAATACGGCGGGACTTCAATGGGGACCGTCGAAAGGATCAAAAACGTTGCCAAGCGGGTCATCAAGACCTATGAAGAGGGCAATCAGATGATCGTGGTCGTCTCGGCCATGTCGGGCGAGACCAACAAGCTGGTGGCATTGGCCAACGAGATGTGCGAGATCCCCGGTGAACGCGAATACGACGTCATGGTCTCCACCGGCGAGCAGGTCGCCATCTCCCTTCTCGCCATGGGGCTGCAGTCCATGGGCTACAAGGCCAAAAGCTACTGTGGCTTCCAGATCCCCATCATCACCGACAGTTCCTTCTCCAAGGCGCGGATCGAGTCCATCGACGACAAGAAAATTCGCGAGGATCTGAAGAACGGCGTCATCGTCGTCGTCGCCGGTTTTCAGGGAATCGACCGCGAGGGGAACATCACCACCCTCGGCCGCGGCGGCTCCGATACCTCCGCCGTCGCTGTCGCGGCCGCGCTCAAAGCCGACGTCTGCGAAATCTACACCGATGTCGACGGGGTCTACACCACCGATCCGCGCATTGTCGCCGACGCCTCGAAGATGGAGAAGGTCTCCTACGACGAGATGCTGGAGATGGCGTCCCTCGGGTCGAAGGTACTGCAGATACGTTCCGTCGAATTCGCCAAGAAATACGGCGTGGTCATTCACGTCCGTTCGAGTTTTAACGACAATCCAGGAACCCTGGTCATGAAGGAGGATGCGGATATGGAAACCGTTCTGGTTTCGGGAATCAGTTTCAGCAAGGATGAGGCCAAGGTTTCGGTGCAGCGCGTTCCCGACAAGCCGGGGATTGCCGCCCAGCTCTTCATGCCCCTCTCCGCGGCCAACATTTCGGTCGACATGATCATTCAGAATGTCTCCCATGAAGGCTATACCGACCTGACCTTCACCGTCCCCAAGGCCGATTTCAAGAAGGCCCTGAAGATCGTCCAGGAGTCGGCGGCGCAGATTGCCGCCGCCGGGGTCGTGACCGACGAGAATATCGCCAAGGTCTCCATCGTCGGTGTCGGCATGCGTTCCCATTCGGGGATTGCCAGCAAGATGTTCCAGACCCTGTCGCAGGAAGGGATCAACATCCAGATGATTTCGACCAGCGAGATCAAGGTCTCCTGCGTCATCGACGCCAAATACACCGAACTGGCCGTACGGGTCCTGCATGAAGCCTTTGGGCTGGCCAGAAAAGGCGCCTGATCTTCCCGGACACGAACCAACCATAAATAAGCCAGGGGCGGCGCATGCGTCGCCCCTGCGCGTCAGTCGAGGATCTAAGCGATGAGCGTGATCAAGTTGTACGATACGACCCTGCGGGATGGGACCCAGGCGGAAGACATTTCGTTTCTGGTGGTCGACAAGATCCGCATCGCCCAGAAACTCGACGAGCTCGGGGTTCACTACATCGAGGGGGGCTGGCCCGGCTCCAACCCCAAGGACATCGCCTTCTTCAAAGAGATCAAGAAGGTTCACCTGAGCCAGGCCCGCATCGCCGCTTTCGGTTCGACCCGCCGGGCCAAGACGACGCCGGACAAGGACAACAACATCCGCACCCTGGTCCAGGCCGAGCCCGATGCCGTCACCATTTTCGGCAAGACCTGGGACTTTCATGTCCACGAAGCGCTGCGTATCAGTCTCGAAGAGAATCTCGAACTCATCAACGACTCCCTGGTCTATCTCAAGCAGGAGATTGGCGAGGTCATTTACGATGCCGAGCACTTCTTCGATGGTTTCAAGGCCAATCCCGACTATGCCTTGAAGACCCTCGCCGCCGCCCAGGAGGCCCAGGTCGACTGCATCGTCCTCTGCGATACCAATGGCGGCACCCTGCCGCACGAAATTCCGGCCATCCTGCAGCAAGTCAAGAAGGTCATCTCCACTCCCTTGGGGATTCATACTCATAACGACGGCGAGTGTGCCGTCGCCAACTCCCTCATGGCGGTCGCCCACGGCATCGTCCAGGTGCAGGGGACGATCAACGGCTTTGGCGAGCGTTGCGGCAATGCCAACCTCTGTTCCATCATCCCGGCGCTGCGCCTGAAGATGGGCAAGGAGTGCCTCACCGACGAGCAGCTCCGCCACCTGCGCGAAGTCTCCCGTTATGTCTTTGAGCTTGCCAACCTCGTTCCGCACAAGCACCAGGCCTATGTCGGCAACTCGGCCTTCGCCCACAAGGGCGGGGTGCATGTCTCGGCCATCCAGCGCCATCCCGAGACCTACGAGCACATCCGTCCCGAATTGGTCGGCAATGTCACCCGGGTCCTCGTCTCCGACCTCTCCGGGCGCGCCAATATCCTCGCCAAGGCCGAGGAATTCAACATCAACGTCGACAGCAAAGACCCGGTGACCCTGGAAATTCTCGAGACGATCAAGGAGATGGAGAACAAAGGCTACCAGTTCGAAGGGGCCGAAGCCTCCTTCGAGCTCCTCATGCGTCGTGCTCTCGGCACGATGCGCCATCACTTTTCGGTTATCGGCTACCGCGTCATCGATACGCGGCGCCACGAGGAAGAGAAGCCGCTGTCCGAAGCGACAGTGCAGGTCAAGGTCGGCGGCCGCATCGAGCACACCGCCGCCGACGGCAATGGTCCGGTCAACGCCCTCGATAACGCCCTGCGTAAGGCCCTGGAAAATTTCTACCCGCAACTCAAGGAAATGCGCCTCCTCGACTACAAAGTCCGGGTCCTCCCCGCCGGCAAGGGGACAGCTTCGGTGACGCGCGTCCTCATCGAGTCGGGGGACAAGAATGGGCGCTGGGGTACCGTCGGGGTGAGCGACAACATTATCGATGCCTCCTATCTCGCCCTCGTCGACGCCCTGCTCTACAAACTGGTCAAGGACCAGGATCAGGAGAGCTGATGCCCGGCATGATCCCGCAGCGTGGCACGGCGCTGCTGGTTCTCCTCCTCTCCCTCTGGTTGGCCATAAACCTCGGCCGGAGAGTTCTTCCCGCAAGCGGGAACGACTCTCCGGCCGTTGTCTTTGCCGCCGGTGGCATGCAGGTCATGTTCGGCGAGGGTTTTGCCGATGCCGGGGTTCACCAATTTTCTGACGCACTCACTCCGGCTGACGTCATTAAAATGGCACAAACGGTGCGACCTGTTTTTGTCGATGGCGATCCCCGCTGGCACCTCCCCCTGGTGCCGGGAGAGCGCCTCGATCTGATCCCGGGATCGGCATCTGGGCTGACTCTGCGGCGAAGTTTCATGACCGCCGAGGCGCGTATCAACCTTGCCATCCCTCTGCATCCCGATCTGATGAGTCGCGACGATTGGCAAGCACTCCCCGGAGTCGGAGAAAAACTTGCAACAGCGATCATGCAGGATCGCCAAAAAAATGGCGATTTCGGTTCGTTGGAGGGGGTGACGCGGGTCAAAGGGGTCGGTTCGGGTCGTCTGAGAAGTTGGCGGCCATTTTTTTAGCAGGGCCGGCCACAACGTAACCTGTCGAATAATAACAGATTGATATTTTTCCTGAGACAATGACGATTGTGGCCGGCGTAGCTGGCACAAGTTATGTAATACCCCCTGTGCGTCCATTGATGGACAGCGATGGTCTTAGGATTCCATGCCCAGGGAGGTACCCCATGAAATGCCCGAAATGCAGAGGCCGGATGTACGCTGAAAAGTATTATGACTTTGTCCGCACCTTCGATGCCTGGAAGTGCTGTTGCTGTGGTGAGGTTGTCGACACGACGATCCTGGCCAATCGAGTGCGCAGTCAGCACCATTTCGCCGGTTGACCGGCGGCTTTAGTAGCGCAAAAAGAGCAGGGGCCGGGAAACTTCCCGGCCCCTGCTCTTTTTGCGCGTGTAGGTGCAGTCCTCATGGCGAAGCAGAGCCGGCTTCTCCGGTGGTCGCAATCGCCGGGCCTTTAACCGCCTCCAACTGTTCGATGACCCGATAACTCTCCCCTTCCCGTTCACCGAGCACCGCAAAGATCCGAGCCGCCATCGCCTCGACCAGATCGACCTCGTCGTCAACCTTGCGGTTGGCCTGGGATTGCCGGGCGGTGGTGCGAACCATTTCTTCCGCCATGCTCTTGATCTCTTCGACCGCCTGGACGATACGGCGGATCCCCTGGGCTTCCTCGCGTGAGGCGTGGGTCAATTGGCTCGACATGTCTCCCAGTTCTTCGATGGAGCGCGACACCGACTGGGCGCTGCGGACCTGCTCGGCCGTCGACTTGCGAATCTCTTTGGTCATGGTCATGGCTTCGCCGGAACTGGCGAGAATGCGTCCGAGGACAAGTTCGGTCTCGCGGCCATGGCCGACATCCCGATCGACCAGCTTGCGTGTTTCGCTGATGTTCGCTACCGCCAGACGATTCAGGGTGCGAATCTCCGCGACAAGAGCTTCGATGTCCCCGGCCGACTGACCGGTCTCGAGGGAGAGCTTGCGGATTTCCTCGGCCACCACGGCAAAGCTGCGGCCGTTTTCCCCGGATTGGGCGGCGATGATGGAGGCGTTGAGGGAGAGCAGGTTGGTCTTCTGGTTGATCTCGCGGATCACGGCAATGACCCGCTCGATCTCCTCGCCTTTTTTGGCCAGGGCGTCGATGGCGCCGATCGCCTCGTCGACAGCCAGGGAAATGCCCTGTAGCCCCTCGAAAGCGTTGTTGACGGTGCGCACCCCATCCTCGGCCTGCTCCTTGACCCGCTCCGAAGTTTCATGACTGCGATTGGCGTTGCCTTCGACCTCGCGGGCCGTGGCGGTGATTTCGGTCATGGCGGTGACGGAAATCTCCATGAATTGCTGCAGGCGGTCAAGATTGCCCGTGACTTCCTCCACCGCCATGGAAATTTCACTCGTCGCCGAAACGGTATCATCGACAACCCCCCGCACGACCTCAGCCGACGCGGCAATAGTGGCGACGCTTTCGGCGCTGGCGGTAGCTCCCGCTTTGAGGGCGCCGACGAGTCCGGCAAACTGGGCCCGGTATTTTTTCATCTCGCCGAAGGTCAGTTGCAATTGGCCGACAAGGGTTTCCACCCCATCGAGGAGTTGAATCTTGTTGAGAGTTGCGGAGACCTGGTCGGCAAAAAGGCGCACGGTGTCGACATCGGTTTCATCCAGCGATTTGCGCCGGGTCTTGTTGTCGACGGCAAAGAGACCGATAGCCTGTCCATGCAGGGCGACCGGGCAGATGATGAAACTGCGCGAGCGGAGCTGGTTGACGCTGTCCCACGGTGGAGCGAGTCGGGATTCGGGGGGGAGGGTTCCGATATCCTCAACCAGCATCAGGCGGTTATCGCGGAGGGCCTGAAAGAGAACGCCGGCGCGTTGATCGAAGGGGTGGGCAATGTTTGGTTCATGGTCGTCGCCACAGCCGCGACTGGCGGCAAGTACCAGGCGGTTGCCGCTGCGGTCGAGCATGAGGATATTGACGCGATCGTAGCCGAGGATGAGATGGAGGGCGTCGGCGGCCAGGCGCAGGACTTCGCCGCGGTCGAGGGATTTTTGAATGCGGGCGTTGCTGGTGTGGAATTTTTTCAGGTTGTCGTTGAGGCTGCGAAATTTTTCCTCGAAGGCTTCCTTCTGCTCGCTGACCGCCTGGTTGACCTGATCGAGTTCGCGTGCCCGCGCCCGCATGTTTTGCGCGTATTGACCGAGAAAATAGCCGAAAGTGCCGAGAACAGCCGCGGTGCCAAGGCCCATGTAAACCTGCAGGGCAAAGGCTTCAGCGCTGCCGGTGGCGTAGGCAAGGGTTTGCGCCCAGAGATTGCCGGGTCCCAGCGGGAAAAAAATCGCTTCAATGAGTATCCAGCCAACCGGGGCAAGGAGGCCGAGGAACGTACCGATAAGAGCGTAGAGAAGTCCACTGTCGAAATGTTCTAACCGCTGCAGTCGGCTCATGGTTCCCTCTTACATGTCGGCGCGGGCGGGCAACGCGCCATTAATAGCACATAAGCTGAATGGAAAAAACCATTAATTGCCCGATGTTGAGGGGGGCAACGGGGTTATTCCCGGGCGAGGAACGCCTGCAGTCGCAACAAGGCGCCCTGGTGCGTTTCCAGCGCGGCATGGGGGCAGAGCTCCTGGCAGCAGAAACAGCGGATGCAGGCGTGCTCGTCGATGTGCAGTCGACCGTCACGGATGAGCATGGCCGCGGGGGGGCAGTGCTTGACGCAGAGGCCGCAGGCGCGGCAGCGTTTGCGGTCGACGACGGGGCGAGCGGTCAGTGTCCGACGCAAGGGGCGGGAGAGAAACGGGGGAAGACCGAAATTGACATCCGTCGACTTGGCGGGACGAAAACGGGGAATACGCAGCGTCGCCAGCTCAGCCCCGAGGATCTCGACCTCGTCGAGAGAGGAACCCGGCAGGTGGCGGCGGCGGGCAATCTGCTGGGTCCAGACCGTCTCGGGACGGAGGCCGGTGAGGGCGATGGCGACGCTGTCGACGGCCAGGGGGTTGCTGCCGGCCAGGAGGGCGCCGATCTGCACCGGGTCGCCGCTGCCGGGGCCATCCCCCTCCATGCCGGTGACGGCATCGACGATGGTCAGGGCCGGGCGGATCTGTTCGGCCAGTTCCAGCAACATCAGGGCAAAAAAGGCCTTGTCGGTGCCGGCCTGGAGATGGAGCTGCGGTTTGCGCATGCCGACGACGGCGCCGAAGAGGTTTTTAACGCCACAGGTCATTCCCATCATCTGGTGAGTCTTGAGTTTGGGCAGATTGATGACGACTTCGGCGTCGAGAATATCCCGAGCCAGTTCCAGGTGATGGAAGGTTCCGGCGGCAATTGCCACCGGGACAGATTTGGCGAAGGGGGCGAAGTGGGCGCCGGTTTCGTTGATGACATCGAGGATGCCGCAGCGCTGCGCGACCTGGCGCGGAGTGCCGACACCAGGGGAGTCGCCGACGCTGACGATCCCCCCCGCCCGCTGAACCTGAAGGATGACCGCGCGGACGACTTCGGGATGGGTGGTGACCGCTTGGTCCGGCGCCTTGCCGGCGAGCATGTTCGGTTTGAGCAGGACCCGCGCCCCCGGCCGGACGAAGGCCGCCAGGCCGCCCAACGGGGTGAGGAGGCGCTCCAGCGCCGCCTCGATCGCGGCGCGGTCGTAGCTGGCGGCGGCGGTCAAGGCGACGCGTTCCTTCATCCGGCGATGACCTTGATCTGCAGCTGGCGGCGGCGGGGACCGTCGAATTCACAGAAGTAAATCCCCTGCCAGGTGCCGAGGAGGGGGGCGCCTTCGCTGATGATGAGAGTGAGGCTGACGCCGACCAGACTGCTCAGGAGGTGGGCGGGGCTGTTCCCTTCGCCGTGACGGTGGGCGGGGCTGGCGGGAGCGAGGCGGCGCAGGTCGACGATCAGGTCGCGGGTGACGCCGGAATCGGCATTCTCGTTGAGGGTGACGGCGGCGGTAGTGTGCGGGACGAAGAGGAGGGCGCTGCCGTCGCGCACGCCGGTGGAACGGATGGCCCGCCGCACGGCGGCGGTAATGTCGATGAACTCTTGCGGGGACTGACTGGTGATTTCCAGGGTGTGCAAGGGATTATCCCTCCAGGCCGGACACGATGGCGGCAAAGGCGTCGGGATGGTAGAGGACGCCGGTGTGGCCGATGGCATCGAGTTCGACATTGCGGACCCCGGCGAGGCTGGCATTCTGCCACGGCAGCACCATGTTGTCGTGACGGCTGCTGATGGCGGTGAAGGCAACCTCCGCAGGGAGGGGGCGGGCGGCGAGGGCGGTGAGGAAGGCCGAGCCGGGAACCAGCAGTTTGCCGAGGCGGGTGAGGGCGAAGGAGGCGAGCCGGGAACCGCCATGGGGGGTGGCGAGAAAGACGCAGTTGCGCACGTAGAGTTCACCTCCCTGACATTGCACGTAGTAACGGGCGAGGATGCCGCCCATGGAGTGGCCGACGAGGTCGACCTTGTCGACGCCGAGGTTGTGGCGCAGGTCGTCGACGCGCTGGGCGACGCGCTCGACCAGGATGTCGATATCCTCGACCGGCGAGAGGTTGAGGGTGTGCACCTCCTCAAACCCGAGGCGGCGCAGGCGGTGGGCGGTGACGAGCCAGCAGCCGCTGTTGTGGAAGAGACCGTGGAGGAGGAGGACCGGGGTCCGGGCACCGTCGCCGCGGCCGGGGATGCGCAGGGCCAACCAGCCGAGGGGGTAGCAGAGGAGGCTGAAGCCGAGGGCGCCGCATTCACTGAACAGAAGTTGCGCCGCCAGCAGCAGATTGTGGGCGCTGAAGCGCTCGTCGAGAGCCGCCGGGTCGCTGTTGCTGTATTCGTACCAGACGATGGCGTAACTCGCCGTGACGACCCAGACGACCGCCAGCATGAAGAGGCCAAGGACCACGATTATGATGGACATGATTTCTCCCGGAAGGCGATAATTATGGCACGCGGCCCCGATAGCGTCAATGATTCCGGGGCATCCTTCCGGGCATCATCCTTCCGGGCATCATACGGGCTTCGCCGCCGCAATCGAAAAGAGGGTGACCAACGATGCAGGAACTCATCAACCGCTTCGACCACCATCTCGCCGTCGAGCGCAACGTTTCTCCCCATACCCGTCGCGCCTATCTGCAGGATCTCGAGGAGTTCCGGCTTTTTCTCGCCGAAGAGCTGAAGTGGAGCGGGGCGGGGCAGGTGCAGCACATCGACAAGCTGGTGTTGCGCCGCTATCTGGCCCTGCTGCACAAGCGCTGCCGCAAATCGACCATCGGTCGCAAGCTCTCGTCCCTGCGCGCCTTCTTCCGCTTCCTCGTGCGCGAGGGGGTCCTTGTCGCCAATCCCGGCGATGCCGTCGCCACCCCGCGCAAGGAGAAGTATCTCCCCAAGACCCTCTCCGTCGACGAAGCTTTCGCCCTGATGGAGATCGGTGCCGCCGCCGGCAAGCTTTCCCTGCGTGATCGCGCCATCGTCGAAACCCTCTACTCCTGCGGCCTGCGCGTCGGCGAGCTGACCAGCCTCGACATCGGCGCCGTCGATCTGCGCGAAGGGCTGGTGCGGGTTGTCGGCAAGGGGCGCAAGGAACGCATCGTCCCGGTCGGCAGCAAGGCTCTCGAAGCGATCTCCGCCTATCTCGGCGAACGCGGCAACCCCGCTGACAACGAAGCCCTCTTCCTCAACCATCGCGGCGGTCGCCTCACCGCCCGCAGTATCGAACGCAATCTCAAGGTCCGCCTGCTGCAAGCCCGCATCCTCAAGGATGCCACCCCCCACGCCCTGCGCCACTCCTTCGCTACCCACCTCCTCGACGGCGGTGCCGATCTCCGTTCCATTCAGGAACTCCTCGGCCACGCTTCTCTCTCCACGACGCAGAAATACACCCAGGTCAGTGTCGATCACCTCATGGCGGTCTACGACAAGGCACATCCGCGTAGTCGCAAGAAGTAAGAGTGTCGTTCAAAGAGCGAAGAGGTTCCGGGGGGTGCGCCCCCCGCCGACGCCTGACTCTTTTACTGCGCGGCAAAAGAGTAAGCAGAAAAACGCGCCCCGCTGCCGTCGCCCGCTGCGCGGGTTCCCTGCGCTACGCAGACGTTTCGGGGCCGCTCCCATTCGCTTACGCTCAACCTCGCGGCAATTCCCCCAAACGTCCACTCCGCTCCGGCGACGGCAGAGGGGGAGAGGGCAAGCAAAGAAAGGAAGGCGCCCGGCCGGGCAAGACCGACTAAGGTCGCAATAGCGCCAGGGGTGCGGTTCTTGTTGCGACCTCCCCCCTAGATGAAATGCTCAAGCCGCCCGCCTACCGAACAACAATCCCCCCAAGGCAATCGCCGAGAAGGCCGCGCCGGCGTAGAAGGTCAGGGCCGGGCCGAGGGTTGCCCAGAGGGCGCCGGCGATGACGCTGGCGGCCAAAAGGGCGAGGCCGCTGGCGAGATTGAAGACGCCGAAGGCGGTGCCGCGCAGCTCCAGCGGGGCGCTATCGGCGACGAGGACGGCGAGGAGACCCTGGGTCGCACCCATGTGCAGCCCCCACAGCGCGGCGCCGCCCCCGACCCACCAGAGGTTGCCGGCCCGCGCCAGAAGCAGGTCGGCGGCAATGAGGAAGACGATCCCCCAGGCAAGGAGATGATGGCGGCTGCCGTTGTCGGCGAGGTGACCGAAGGGGTAGGCGCTGGCAGCGTAGACGAGATTCATGATGATCAGGACCAGCGGGGTCCAGGTAACGGCGAGGCCGAGGTCGCTGGCGCGCAGCAGCAGGAAGGCCTCGGAGAAGCGCGCCAGGGTCAACACCGCGGCGAAGGCGACCACCCACCAGAAACGGGGCGGCAGCAGCGCCAGGGTGGCGCGGTGCAGCGGCAGATGGGCCGGTTTGGCGGCGGCCGGACGCTCCGGCTCCTCGACGCCGAAGACGATGAGGAGGACACAGAGAATGGCCGGCACCACCGCCACCCAGAAGACCAGGCGGAAGTTGTCGCCGCTCGCCGCCATCAGCGCCATCGCCACCAGCGGTCCGGCGAAGGCGCCGACGGTGTCCAGCGCCTGGCGCAGACCGTAGGCGGCGCCGCGTTGCTCCTTGGGGGTGAGGTCGGCGATCAGCGCATCCCGCGGCGCCCCGCGCATCCCCTTGCCGATGCGGTCGACGAAGCGGGCGGTGAGGATGGTGCCGAGGCCGGTGGCTAACGGGAAGAGCGGCTTGGTCAGCGCCGCCAGGCCGTAACCGAGGAGGACCAGCGGCTTGCGCTTGCCGAGCCAGTCGGAAAGGGCGCCGGAGAAGACCTTGACGATGGCCGCGGTCGCCTCGGCGACCCCTTCGATGAAGCCGACGGCCAGGGCGCCGGCACCGAGGGTGGTGACGAGGAAGAGGGGCAGCAGACTGTGGATCATCTCCGAGGAGAGGTCCATGCACAGGCTGACCAGACCGAGGGCAATGACCCCTTTGGGGAGGCGGGCGAGCATCGGGACTCCGTCGTTGACGATATGCGCTTAGAGTAGTTTGGTGTTGCCCCTGCTCAGCATCAGAATCGGTAGCCGATGCCGAACAAATGCAGGTTAAGCCCGTCATTGCTGTCATAGATGCCGGCGTTCGAGGTGTGCTGATAGCGATAACTGCACATGAAAGGGGCAATTTTCAGAGCGATGCCGAGATGGCTGGTAAATTGCTGAAAGCCGCCGTAGTCATCGCTGCCGAAGACATGCTCATCCAGCACGGTGGGGCGGAATCCCCCCTCGATTTCAACCTCGCCTTCCGCCGATTGCCAGACCAGGTCGAGTCCCATGGCCAAGATCGCCCCTTCGTCGCCATCGGCTTCGAGATGGCCGGTGCTAAAGTCGAGGCGGGTCGTCAGTACCCCTTTGGCCAGCGCGGCACTCCAGGGGAGCGCCCGCAACAGGTAGATCTCGCGGACCCTGTAATCCTCATCGACCCCCCACGCTTTTTTCCCGCCGCGTATGCCAAATTCCCACAGAGGGTTCTGGGCGGCGACAGCCATTCCCGGAAACAAAAGCAACCACAGGATAACCCATCCCGCTAATCGCACCATGGGAATGCCAAAGCCTTCCGACCAATCTGGTCAGTTATTGAGAAACCGATGAGGTTATTCCGCCCCACCGCCGAGAACCTTGTACAACGTCACCCGGTTGGAGAGGCGCGCCAGGCGGGTGGAGATCAGTTCCTGCTCGGAAGCGAAGAGGAAGCGCTGCGCGTCGAGGGACGCGAGGAAACTGTCGATGCCGCGGCTATAGCGGGCATCGGCGAGGCGGTAGCTCTCGGCGAAGGCCGCCGTCATCGACTGCTGTGCCGCCAACTGCTCGTCGATGGTGCCGAGCTCGGCGAGGGCGTCGGCGACTTCGCGAAAGGCGGACTGGATCGCCTTCTCGTACTGGGCGACGGCGATCGCCCGGTCCACTTCCGAGACTTTCAGGAGCGCCCAGTTGCGCCCGGCGGTGAAGATCGGCAGGGTCACCTGCGGCAGGAAGTTCCAGGCGCCGGCACCGCCGGAAAAGAGCTGGCCGAGATCGTCGCTGCCGACCCCGACCGCGCCGGTCAGGGTGATGCGCGGGAAGAAGTTGGCCCGGGCCGCGCCGATGTTGGCGTTGGCCCCCTTAAGGAGGTGTTCGGCGGCGACGATGTCGGGGCGCATAAGAAGCGTCTCCGACGGCAGGCCGGGGGCGAGCTCCTGCAGCAACGAAGCGTCGTCGGTCAGCTGCTCCGGCCGCAGCTCGGGCGGCAGCGGGGTGCCGAGCAGGAGGCTCAGGCGGTTCTCGTCCCAGGCCACCAGCCGGGTATAGCGGGCGGACAGCGCCCGGGCTCCATCGACGGTGCTCTGCGCCTGGTAAAGGTCGAGATCGGAAGAGACTCCGGCGGCGGCGCGCTGGCGGATCAGCTCGTAGGAGGCGCTGCGGCTCTCCAGGGTTTTTTTCGCCAGGGTCAGCTGCTCGCGGTCGGCCGCCAGGGTCAGCCAGCCTTCCGCGACGGCGGCGATCAGGGCATTTTCGACCGAGCGGCGTGCCGCGTCGGTGGCGAGGTATTCCTCCAGGGCTTTTTTGCTCAGGCTGCGCACCCGGCCGAAGAGGTCAAGTTCCCAGGCGCTGACCCCGACGCCGACGCCGTACTGCTCCACGACCTCCTGCTCGCCGGTTTCAGAGAGGGTTTCGGGGAACTGCTGGATGTTGGCGCTGGCCGTGCCGTTGACCGTTGGCAGGAGGGCGGAGCGTTCGATCTGGTAGGTGGCGCGGTAGCGCTCGACGTTGAGGGTAACGAGCTTCAGGTCGCGGTTGTTGCTCAGGGCGAGTGCGATCGCCTGGCGCAGCCGGGGTTCGGCGAAGAAGTCGCGCCAGGGGGGGACGCCGGCGGGGGCTGGCGCGGGCTGCGGTTCAAAAGGAGCAGGCTGAACTGCGGTCGCCGGCGCCGGGTAGGCCGGACCGGTCGGCCAGTTCGCCGGGACCGGGGCCGCCGGTCGCTCGTAGGGCGGGGCCAGGGTGCAGGCGGTGAGGACGAAAAAGGCGAGGACGACGGCCGTCGTCCGCAGTCCGTAACGGGTGGCACAGGTCGGTCGGTTCATGTCACGCTCCCTCACGCAGATATTTCTTCCGGCCGAAGAGCCGGGAAACCAGGACAAAGAAGAAGGGAATGAAAATCAGGTCGATGAAGGTCGCCGAAAGGAGGCCGCCGGTGACGGCGGTGCCGATGGCATTCTGCGCCGCGGCTCCGGCGCCCTTGGTCAGCGCCAAGGGCAGGGTGCCGAAGAAGAAGGCGAGGGAGGTCATGATGACCGGTCGCAGCCTGATCTTCACCGCCGTCAGGGTCGCCTCGACCAGCTCTTTCCCCTCATGCAGCTGGGCCTTGATGAACTGGATGATGAGGATGGCGTTCTTGGTCGAGAGACCGATGGTGGTCAGCAAACCGATCTGCAGGTAGATGTCGTTGGGCAACACCCGCAGCGTCACCGCCGTGACCGCGCCGACCAGGCCCAAGGGGAGCATCAGCAGGTTGACGAAGGGGATGGTCCAGCTCTCGTAGAGGGCCGCCACGGCGAGAAAGACCACCAGCAGGGAAATGGCGTAAAGGGCCGGGGCCTGGGCCCCGGCGTTCTTTTCCTCGTAGGAGAGGCCGGTCCACTCGTAACCGATGCCGGGAGGCAGCTGGGCCACCATCTTCTCCATCTCGCCCATCGCCTCGCCGGTGCTGATCCCCGGCGCCGCCTGTCCCATGATCTCCATCGAGGGAATGCCGTTGTAGCGTTCCAGCCGGGGGGAACCGTATTCCCAGCGGGTGGTGGTAAAGGCCGAAAAAGGCACCATCGCGCCGTCCTGGTTGCGCACGTACCAGTAGCCGATGTCTTCCGGCAGCATCCGGTAGGGGGTGTCCCCCTGGAGATAGACCTTCTTCACCCGGCCGTTCTGGATGAAGTCGTTGACGTAGGCGCCCCCCCAGGCGGTGGCGACGAGGCTGTTGAGCTCGGCGGTCGCGACCCCCAGGGCGCCGGCGCGCACGTCGTCGATTTCGAGCTTGTACTGGGGCGAGTCGTCCTGGCCGTTGGGGCGCACCGCGACCAGCTTGGGGTTTTGCATCGCCATGCCGAGGAGCTGGTTGCGCGCCGCCATCAGCTGGTCGTGGCCGAGGCCGCCGCGATCCTGCAGCTGCAGGTCGAAGCCGTTGGCCTGGCCGAGTTCGATCACCGCCGGCGGCGAGAAGGCGAAGGCCATGCCGTCGCGGATCTGCGCGAAGGCCTGCATCGCCCGGCCGGCGATGGCCGGGGCCTTCTTGTCCGGACTCTGGCGCAGCTTCCAGTCCTTGAGCCGGACGAAGGCCAGGCCCATGTTCTGGCCGCGCCCGGCGAAGCTGAAACCGGCTACGGTAATGAGGGAATCGATGGTCTCGCCCTCCTTCTCGAGGAAGTGTTTCTCCATCTGTTCGATGACCTTGAGGGTCCTCTCCCGGCTGGCGCCGGCCGGCAGCTGCACCTGGCAGACGATGAAGCCCTGGTCCTCGTCGGGGAGAAAGGCGGTGGGGAGGCGAACGAAGAGGATCGCCATGACGACGACGATGGTGCCGTAGATCACCAGGTAGCGCAGCGGTTTGCCGAAGGAGTTGCCGACGATGGACTCGTACTTGGCGCGGGCGAGGTCGAAGATGCGGTTGAACCAGCGGAAGAATTGGCAGAACCAGCCGCACTCGCCCGGGGTATGGCCCTTTTCCACCGGTTGCAACAGGGTGGCGCAGAGGGCCGGGGTGAGGATCAGCGCCACCAGCACCGAGAGGATCATAGCGGCGATGATGGTGATGGAGAACTGGCGGTAGATGACCCCGGTCGAGCCGCCGAAGAAGGCCATCGGCAAAAAGACCGCGGTGAGGACGGTGGCGATCCCCACCAGGGCGCTGGTGATCTGCCCCATCGACTTGACGGTGGCGTCGTGGGGGGAGAGCCCCTCCTCCGACATGATCCGTTCGACATTCTCGACCACGACGATGGCGTCGTCGACCAGCAGTCCGATGACGATGACCAGGGCAAACATGGTCAGGGTGTTGATGGAGAAACCGCCGATGGCCAGCACCCCCATGGTCCCGAGGAGGACGACCGGCACGGCGATGGTCGGGATCAGGGTGGCGCGGAAGTTCTGCAAGAAGAGGAACATGATGATGAAGACCAGCGCCACCGCTTCCAGCAGGGTCCACATCACCTCTTCGATGGAGATCTTGACGAAAGGGGTGGAGTCGTAGGGGTAAACGGTCTTCACCCCGGTCGGGAAGTAGCGTTCCAGCTCGGCCATCTTCGCCTTGATGCGCTCGCCGGTCGCCAGGGCATTGGCCCCGGAAGCGAGGCGGATCGCCATGCCGGCGACCGGTTTCCCCTTGTAGCGCGCCTCGACGTCGTAGTTCTCGGTGCCGATCTGGCAGGTGGCGACATCCTTGAGGCGGACCGACGAGCCGTCGCTGTTGGTGCGCAGGACGATATTGTCGAATTGCTCCGGGGTCTGCAGCAGGGTGCGGGCGTTGATGGTGGCGTTGAGCTGCTGCCCCGGCAGCGCCGGGGTGCCGCCGAACTGGCCGGCGGAAACCTGGGCGTTCTGCGCCTGCACCGCGGCGATGACGTCGTTGGGGGTGAGACGATAGTTGTTCAGCTTGGCCGGATTGAGCCAGATGCGCATGGCGTTCTGCGAACCGAAGACCGTCACCTCGCCGACCCCTTCGAGACGGCTGACGATGTCCTGGATGTTGGCGACCAGGTAGTCGGTCAGGATGTAACGGTTCATCGCCCCGTCTTCCGAGACGATGCCGACGATCATCAGGAAGTTGCGGGTCGATTTGACCACCTGGATCCCCTGACGCTGCACCACCTGCGGCAACAGCGGGGTGGCCAGCTGCAGCTTGTTCTGCACCTGGACCTGGGCGATGTTCGGGTCGGTGCCGGCCTTGAAGGTCAGGTTGATCGCCACCGTCCCCGCCGAGTCGCTGGTCGAGGACATGTAGATCAAATTGTCGATGCCGTTGAGCTTCTGTTCGACGACCTGGGTCACCGTATCCTGCACCGTCTGGGCGGAGGCCCCCGGATACATGGCGTTGATGGTGATCTGCGGCGGCGCGATGGGCGGATACTGGGAGACCGGCAAGGTCTTGATCGCCAGCAGGCCGCCGAGCATGACCATGATGGCGATGACCCAGGCGAAGATCGGGCGGTTGATGAAGAAACGGGCCATGGAAAGGCTCCTGAGGGAAAGTTGTGCGAAAGTTTTCTGCCGATTTTCATAGGTCCCATAGGTCTTATGGGTCCTATGGGACTTATACGACCTATGAGCCTATGGTTTCTTCTCAGCCGCCGGGACGCCGAAGGGAACCGCCTTGACCACGCTGCCGGGACGTAACCGCTGCAGTCCCTCGAGGATCACGCGGTCGCCCGGCTTGAGCCCGTCTTCGACCAGCCAATTCTCGCCGACGGTGCGCACCACCTTGACCAGGCGCACTTCGACCTTCTCCCCGGCTCCGACCACCAGGGCCGTGGGGTTGCCGGCCTGGTCGCGGGTCACGCCGCGTTGCGGCACCAAAAGCGCGTTTTCGGCGATCCCCTCCTCGATGACGGCGCGCACGAACATCCCCGGCAACAACAGCAGTTCGGGGTTGGGGAAGAGGGTGCGCAAGGTCACGGTGCCGGTCCCCGGATCGACGCTCGCCTCCGAGAACTTCAGGGCGCCGGCGCGGGGGTAGGGGGAGCCGTCCTCGAAGCGGAGCTTGACCCTGGCCGCGCCGGCGGCATCGGTCTTGAGGGTGCCGTTGGCGAACTGGCGGCGCAGCTGGAGCATCTCGCTGCTGGAGCGGGAGACATCGACGTAGATCGGGTCGAGCTGCTGGATGGTGGCCAGGGCATCTTCCTGGTTGGCGGTGACCAGCGCCCCGGCGGTGACGCTGGAGCGGCCGATGCGCCCGGAGATCGGCGCGGTGATCGAGGTGTACTGGAGGTTGATGCGGGCGTTATCCACCGCGGCCTTCGCGGCGGCAATGTCGGCCTCGGCCTGCTTGAGGGCGGCCTGGGCGTTGTCGTCGTCCTGTTGGCTGATCGCCTTGATGGCGATGAGTTCGCGGTAGCGCTCGGCCTTGAGCCGCGCCGGCAGGAGGTTGGCCTCGGCCCGCGCCAGGTTGGCCTCGGCGCTGGCGAGCGCCGCCCGGTAGGTGGCGGGGTCGATCTGGTAGAGGGTCTGGCCGGCGCGCACCTCGGTCCCCTCGGTGAAGAGGCGCTTCTGGATGATACCGCCGACCTGGGGGCGGACCTCGGCGATCTGGTAGGGCGTGGTCCGTCCGGAGAGTTCTGTGGTCAGCGCCACCCGTTGCGGCTGCAGGGTGATGACACCCACCTCCGGCGCGGGGGGCGGGCCGCCCTTGGCCGCTTCCTTGCCGCAGCCGGCCAGGGCGAGGGTACCGAGGAGGAGAAAGGAGAGGAGCGAGCGGTGCGACTCAGTGCGTTTCATGATGACCTCGAGGACGGATGGTGGATGTTGTACTGAATGCTTATTCATGATTACGCTCAAGCCAGACGCGAGCGACAGGTCGTAAGGGTCCCCTGGGTCCTATGGGACCGATGTTATCTCTTCACCCCGTCCCAGCAAGCGTCAATGATACGCTCGATCAGCGTCTTGTCGAGCACAACGAAGCCGAGGATGTGGTCGCGGGCCAGGATCACCAAGGGTCCAAAGGTCATGGCGTAGAGGACCACCAGCGGCAGATCCTTGATCACCCCTTCGCTAATCCCGAGCAGGAAGAGGTCGCGACAGGGCTGCGCCTCGCCGTTGCGGCCGAGGAGCTTGTCGCGGCGGTGCTCGGTGCCGTAGGGGGAGTTGTGAAACTGCTCGACGTAACGGAATTCGAGGGGGTGATCGATGAAGTAGTTGAGCAGGACGCTGCAGACGAGGTTGAAACGATGCCGGATCGGGATGCTGGCGGCGGCGCCCTCTTCGATCTGCGCGTTGATGCGCCCTTCGATGTCGTGGTAGAGCTCGCGGATCAGTACGTCGCGACTCTCGAAGTAACAGTAAATGGTCCCGGCCGCCACCCCGGCATGGCTGGCGATCTGCGCCATCGGTGCGCCGTGGAAGCCTTGTTCGGCGAGGAGGTCCAGGGCGGCGTGCATGATTTCCTGGCGTTTGTCGGGTTTGCTCATGGGGCACCTCAGAATGAACGTTCATTCAAAAATAATTCATGCCACCTCGCTTTGTCAACGAAGATTTTTTTCTGGCAAGATCCCTGCCTCCAGTTTGCCTCACCGATCTATGACCACAACGGTAATAAATTCTTGACAAGTGTTTATCTCTGCGTAAAATGATGACAGTTTTTGTCGTTATTTTGTGTCTTCAGTTACGAAAGGAGTTTTTCCCATGGGAGTTCTGGTTGGAAAGAAAGCCCCTGAAATCAAGGCCACTGCGGTCATGGCCGACGGCTCCATCAACCCGGCCTTCAGCCTGGCCGATTATCAGGAGAAATATGTCGTCCTCTTCTTCTACCCCCTCGACTTTACCTTCGTCTGTCCCACCGAGCTCATCGCCTTCTCCAAGCGGATCAAGGAATTCGACGAGCGCGGGGTGCAGGTCATCGGCTGTTCCATCGACTCGCAGTTCACCCATATCGCCTGGCGCAATACTCCGGTCGATGACGGCGGCATCGGTGCCGTCGCCTATCCCCTCGTCGCCGACGTCAAGCACGAGATCTGCAAGGCTTATGACGTCGAGTTCGAGCAGGCCGGGGTCGCTTACCGCGGCTCCTTCCTCATCGACAAGAACGGCATCGTCCGTCACCAGGTCGTCAACGACCTCCCCTTGGGGCGCAATGTCGACGAAATGCTGCGCATGATCGACGCCCTGCAGTTTTCCGAAAAGTACGGTGAGGTCTGCCCGGCCGGCTGGAACAAGGGGGATAAGGGGATGGTGCCGAACAAGGAGGGGGTCGCCTCTTACCTCAAGCACGAAGCGGTCAATCTGTAATTGTCTCCTGCCTGAATCCCATATTGTCATGCAACGTGAGCGGCCCGGTGACGGGCCGCTTTTTTTACCCTGCTGGGCCGCGCGGAGGGGAGGAATCAGAAGACGGGGAGAGACTGGAGTCCCTATTCCACTTCGGTTATCTCGGCGAGAATTCCCTTGATTGTCTCAGCCTCTGCGGCGCTAAATCTCGGGCTTGCCGCCTTTTCGAGAAGTTGCATTTTGCGCTGGCGAATATCTGAGAGATTTCTGCGCGCAGCGACTTTGTCTCGGTGAAATTGGGATTGTAAAACTTTTTGCTGCGTCTCTTTAAACTCTGCCACCAGAGCGGTGGCCTGGCCCACGTAAAATGCGAAATCCTCGTCCCCGACGCCCTGGTCCGGAGGCGGGACGGCGTCGGTCGCCGGTTGCTCCATTGTCTCGGGGCTGCTGGGGGTGGCTTGATTGTCGGGAAGGACCACCGGTACCGTCGACGGCTCCGGCAGAATAAACTGCTCGCATCCTGACGGATAGGATGACGGCGTGTCCGTGAAGACGAGATGCCCGGCGGCATCCGTGCAGCGGTAGGTCTCGGCGCCAGCCGAAGAGATCAGCAGCAGGACGACGATGCAACTGGATAAAGTGTTTGCCATATGGGGACCTCAATGTGTAAGGCTAGCGGGGTTAGCTCGTTTCTGGCATCAGGAACAGGGTGGCGGATGATCTCCGTTCTTTTTTCTGCGATGGCCTGGCACGACTCTGTATTGGTTATAACTTGCCCCCGGCAATTGGCAACCGCTCGGTGTCGCCGCCATCGCTTCGTTCTGACCCTGCCCGCGGGGCCGCTCCTGCTCCCCCTCGATCATGGCGGGGAGGCTGGCGGCGGAGAGGCTAGACGACGAGTTGGCCCTTTTTGTCGGCGAGGGTGATGGTGGCGAGGGTGCCGGCGTTGAAGGCGAGGAAATCGTGCTCGATGCCGTCGCTGAAGATGACGCCGTGCTCCGGCATCTGCGAGGTCAGCTGCAACGGCTCTTTTGGGGTGATCTTGCCGAAGGTGATCTGGGCCGAGGAGGTCTTGCTCGGCCACGGCTCGCGCACCGAAAAGTAGAGATAGTCGGCATCCCACGGCATCTTGCGCTCGCTCTTCTGCGGCGTCTGGGGTTTGCCGCCGGCGAGGTTGGCGGCGATGCCGCTGGCGCCGGCGAGGATGCTGCGGAACCAGCCGGAGGAGCCGAGGCCGGTGGAGACGATGATGCCGCTGGAGGAATGGCTTTCGGCGCGCGCGCCGATCTTGAGCTGGTAGCGGGCCGAGGTGTGGCTTTTGGGGCCGATGAAGAGGTCGTTGACCCCGTAGAGGACCTCGCCGGTGTTGAGGGCGGCCTTGGCGATGGTCACCTGGCGGATGGGGCGCTGCTGTTTGAAGACGGCAGGGACGACCTCGCCCAGTTCGCCGACGGCGAAGG
>Ga0154464_1113_pt1 | contig 29935 bp, 26 predicted proteins | sample RifGroC2_FD_105657 | JGI IMG/M metagenome (GOLD analysis project Ga0154464, IMG submission 105657) | Desulfuromonadales bacterium GWC2_61_20
CGTCGAGTCGACCGACCTCGGTGTCTTTACCGCCTCCGGTTATTACCACTGTCTGTATAACGGCAAGACCGTCACCTGGCTGCCGATGGCTTTCCTCCACGAAGGGGTGCCGCAACTACAGTTGCCGGCGCGCTGGGTGCCGCCGAAAGTCAGCGAGCCGCAGCTGCCGACTCCCGATTTCACCGCGACCCTCAAAGCCCTCCTTGGCAGCCTCAATATCTGCTCCAAGGAGAGTGTGGTGCGCCGCTACGATCACGAGGTCCAGGCCGGCACCGTGGTCAAGCCATTGACCGGGGTGGTCAACGATGGCCCCTCCGACGCCGCCGTGGTGCGCCCCTTGCCCGATCGCCAGGAAGGGGTGGTCGTCGCCCATGGCATCTGTCCGCGTTATTCCGATATCGACACCTTCCACATGACCGCCAATGCCATCGACGAGGCGCTGCGCAACTATGTGGCGGTTGGCGGCAATATCGAGCATGTCGCCGGTCTCGACAACTTCTGCTGGTGCGATCCGGTGCAGAGCGAGAAGACCCCGGACGGCGCCTACAAGGCGGCCCAACTGGTGCGCTCCAACCAGGCCCTCTACGAGTACTGTCTCGCCTTCAATGTGCCGCTGATCTCGGGCAAGGACTCGATGAAGAACGACTACCAGATCGGTGAGACGAAGATTTCCATCCCGCCGACCCTGCTCTTCTCGGTCATCGGCAAGATCGACGACGTCACCTTGGCAACGACCATGGACGCCAAGCGGGCGGGTGACGCGGTCTATCTCCTCGGCGTCACCCGCAATGAGCTCGGCGCCTCCGAGTTCTACGCCCTGCATGGCGTCCTTGGCGCCAATGTCCCCAAGGTCGATGCCAAGAGCGCACTGGCCCGCTACCGGAGCATTAACGCTGCCCAGAAGGCGGGTCTGATCGCCTCCTGCCACGACCTCTCCGACGGCGGACTGGCGGTCGCCCTGGCCGAGACCGCCTTTAGCGGCGGCCTCGGTCTCGACGCCGACCTGCGGCACCTCGATGGCGCCGGACTGACCGATGCGCAACTCCTCTTTTCCGAGTCGGCCAGCCGCTTGCTGGTCACCGTCCACAACGAGAACCGCGCCGCCTTCGAGGCCCGCTTTGCCGGCCAGAGCTGCGCCATGATCGGCCGCATCACCGCCGTCGCGGAACTGCGTATCATCGGTCTCGCTGGCTCGCTGCTGGTCAACGTCGCCAACGATGAGCTGAAAGCCGCCTGGCAAGCGCCGCTCAAGGAGCTATAAAATCATGGTCCAGAAGGTCAAAGCCATCGTCATTGCCGGCAACGGTACCAACTGCGAAGGTGAGGTCGCCGCCGCTTGTCGTCTGGCCGGCGCCGAGTGCGACATCGTCCATATCGCCGAACTCCTCGCCGGACGGGTCCGCCTCGACAGTTATCACCTCCTCAATCTGGCCGGCGGTTTTCTCGACGGCGACGATCTCGGCAGTGCCAAGGCCGGGGCCAATCGTCTCAAACATGCCGCCATTCGCGGCAGCAACGAGCATCTTTCCGACCAACTCGAGCGCTTTATCGCTGCCGGCAAGCTGATCTTCGGGGTCTGCAACGGTTTCCAGCTCATGGTCAAGATGGGGCTCCTTCCCGCCATCGGCAAGAGCTACGGGGAGCAGAGCACCACCCTGACTTTCAACGACTGCGGTCGCTTCCAGGATCGCTGGGTCTACCTCAAGGTCGATTCTGCTTCCCCTTGCGTCTACACCCGGGGGGTGGACGGGATTTACCTGCCGATGCGTCACGGCGAAGGGAAGTTCGTCGCCGAGTCCTCACAGCTGCTGGAGCAGATCGAGGCCGCCCATCTCGGCGTGCTGAAGTACTGCGATGCCGGATATACGGCGCCGACCATGGAGTTTCCCCTCAACCCTAACGGCGCGCAGAACGCCATTGCCGGTCTCTGCGACGAAAGCGGTCGCATCTTCGGCCTGATGCCGCATCCGGAAGCCTACGTGCAGCCGACCCAGCACCCACGTTGGACCCGGGACGAAGCCTTGCCCGAGGTGGGGATGGGGTTATGGCTCTATCAAAATGCCGTGGAGTTCATCCGCCGCGAATTGTAGGGGCGACTCTCCAGCCGACCCGGCCGGAGGCTTCTCCGGGGGTGTCATTTTAGCGGTCACCTGTGCTATAGTTCCGAAGTCTGCGGACCGCCAGTTACGGTCCGCATCGTTTTGTCTCGCAAGACCACAAGAGGAGTCTCCCCGCGCATGTTCGACAAGCTCCAGGACGAATGCGGCGTATTCGGTATCTTCGGTCATCCCGAAGCGGCCAATCTGACGTACCTCGGGCTCTATGCCCTGCAGCACCGCGGCCAGGAAAGTTGCGGGATCGTCGCCTCCGATGGTGAGCGCCTGCGGGCGCACAAGGGGATGGGGCTGGTCGCCGACGTTTTTAAACGCGATTCGGTCTTTCAGGAACTTCCCGGACGCAGTGCCATCGGCCATGTGCGCTATTCCACTGCCGGTGGCAACGACATCAAGAACGCCCAGCCGATCATGGTCGATTACGTGCACGGCTCCATCGCCGTCGCGCACAACGGCAATCTCGTCAATGCCACCGAAGTCCGCAGCGACCTGGAACACCGCGGCTCGATCTTCTCCACCACCGCCGATACCGAGGTCATCATCCATCTTCTCGCCCACTCCCAGGGCGAGACCCTCCTTGACCGTATCATCGAAGCATTGACGACGATCAAGGGGGCCTACAGTCTGGCTTTTCTCACCGAGACCAGGATGGTGGCGGTACGCGATCCCAACGGTTTCCGTCCCCTGGCGCTGGGCAAGCTGGACGGCGCCTATGTCATTGCTTCCGAAACCTGCGCCTTCGACCTTATCGAGGCCCAGTTCATCCGTGAACTCGAGCCGGGGGAGATGGTCGTCATCGACAAGGACGGAATGAAGTCGTTCCACCCCTTCGGGAAAGTCACGCCGTCCCCGTGTATCTTCGAGTTCATCTATTTTGCCCGTCCCGACAGCATCATCTTCAACCGCCAGGTCTATGGCGTACGCAAGGAATTCGGTCGCCAACTCGCGCGTGAACACGGTGTCGAGGCCGACGTCGTCATCCCCATCCCCGATTCCGGGGTGCCGGCGGCGATCGGCTATGCCGAAGAGTCGGGAATCCCGTTTCAGACCGGTTTGATCCGCAACCATTATGTCGGCCGCACCTTCATCGAGCCGCAACAGTCGATCCGCCATTTTGGCGTCAAGCTCAAGCTTAATCCCGTGCGTGAAATCGTCGAAGGGAAGCGGGTGGTGATCGTCGATGATTCCATCGTCCGCGGTACCACGGCGCGCAAGATCATCAAGATGATTCGCAACGCCGGGGCGCGCGAGGTGCATGTGCGCATCTCCAGTCCGCCGGTGAGTTTCCCCTGTTACTACGGCATCGACACGCCGACGCGCAAGGAGCTGATTTCCTCCTCGCATACGGTCGAGGAGATCAACCGCTATATCACCGCCGATACCCTCGGTTACCTTTCCCGCGAGGGGATGCGCGCGGCCGCGGGAACTGCCGACGGCAGCGCCAGTTTCTTCTGTGACGCCTGTTTCAGCGGCGACTACCCGGTCAAATTCCCCCGGCTCAAGACCGAAAACCAGATGGGATTATTCTGAGATGCATGAATTGGTCGAGAGCAGTGTCTGCTGGCACTCTCTTCGGCTTCAAATTGACAATCAGGAGAGATGGCATGACTCAAGCAGAACGTAGTGAGCTGATGGACATTATTCGTCAACTCTCGTATGAAGAACGCGAAGTGACACTGGCTTCGGGGCGCAAGAGCAACTTCTATTTCGATGGCAAGCAAACCTGTCTGCATGCCAAGGGTGGGTTGCTGGTCGGCAAGGCATTCTGGAAGGAAATCAAGCAGCTCCCGGGGCCGATCCATGGCGTCGGCGGTCTGACCCTCGGGGCCGACCCCATCGCGACAGCCACCTCCATCGCCGCCGCCCTCGACGGTGCCGCCGTCCACGCCTTCATCATCCGCAAGGAGCCGAAAGGCCATGGCACCGGGCAATGGCTCGAAGGGCGGAAAAACCTTCCGAAGGGGAGTCGTGTCGTCATTGTCGAGGATGTGACCACGACCGGCGGGTCGTCGATGAAAGCGGTGGCACGGGCTCGTGAAGAGGGGCTTGAGGTTGTCGCTGTCGTCACTCTGGTCGATCGTGAAGAGGGGGCGCGGGAGAATATAGAAGGGGAGGGGATGACCCTGCGTGCGGTCTTTACCCGAAGCCAGGTTGTGGCCTAGTCAATACGAGGGAGGTATGGCGATGGAACGGAAACTGTGTCGCTCGCGGAACGATCGTTTGCTCGGCGGCGTCTGTGGTGGTTTTGCTGCATACTACGGCTGGCAGTCTTGGCTAGTGCGCTTTCTTTATGCCCTCGTCACCCTTGTCAGCGCAGCCTTCCCAGGGATCGTGATCTATCTTCTCCTCTGGTTCTTGATGCCGGAGCAAAAGGACAATTGACGGAAGCGATTTAGCGGTAAAAGCGCAACCAGTATAACACAAAAGAGAGGGTTCCGGTGATATGCCGGAACCCTCTCTTTTTGTAGCTTCCCGCGCCATCGGATTAATCTTCCTCGGCCGGGATCTTGAAGATTTCAAGCACACCCGGCAACGCTTTCAGCCTTGCGGAGTCGAGAGTATTGGTGTTGCCGATGACGCCGAGGATGATGCGATTGGCGCCGGTGGATTGGTGAAAATCGAAATCGCGATCGATGAGATACTGCTTGACCTCTTGGAGTGCGATCTCGGTGGCCGATTTTTTCATGACAATGAGCATGGCGGTCAGATCCCTTTCGTGCGCATGCGCTCGAGGCGCCGCGATTCATCGATCACGCGCTCAAAGAGGCGAATGATCGCCTCATCTTCCAGGGGGCCGGGATTGGCGGCGCGCATGCGCGCGAAAATACGCTTTTCCCGTTCCGGATCGTAGACTGCGAGCCCTCGGGTTTGCTTGATTTCGCCGATCTTCAAGGCGATGGCCGCTCGCGCATTGAAGATGCCGAGCAACTCCTGGTCGAGACGATCGATTTCCTGTCGTAACTGGTCAATGTCCAAGGTCAACCCCTGTGTCACAGGTCAGAAGGATTTGCGGATGATGGTGTCGCGTTTCCAGTGCAGATCATCGGTTTCGGGGAAATCGATGGTGTAATGCAGCCCGCGGCTTTCGCGACGCTCCAGGGCGCAGCGGACGATGAGTTCGGCGACGGTGGCGATGTTGCGCAGTTCAATGAGGTCCGAGGTGACGTAGAAATCCCAGTAGTAGTCCGATATTTCTTCCTGAATCATCTGGATCCGCCGCAGGGCCCGCACCAGACGTTTGTTGGAGCGTACGATGCCGACATAGTTCCACATGCAGAGACGGATTTCGTCCCAGTTGTGGGCGACGACCACCTCTTCGTCGCTGTTGGTGGCGCTGCCACTGTCCCAGGGGCCGATGGCGGGAAAGGTTTCGGCAACGTCGCCGAGACGTTCAAGGGTGCGCATTGCGGCGCGCGCACCGAAAACGACCCCTTCCAGCAGGCTGTTGCTGGCGAGCCGGTTGGCGCCATGGAGTCCGGTGCAGGAAACCTCGCCAATGGCATAGAGGTTGGCGATATCCGACTCCCCCCAGTGGTCGACCTTGACGCCGCCGCAGAGATAGTGCGCGGCGGGGACAACCGGCAGGGGCGTTGTCGTCATGTCGATGCCATAGCCGAGGCAGGTTTCGTAGATATTGGGAAAGCGGTCACGGATATAGTCGGCCTCGCGATGGGTCATGTCGAGAAAGACACAGTCATCGCCATGAATCTTCATTTCGTTGTCGATGGCCCGCGCGACGATGTCGCGCGGGGCGAGATCCTTCAAAGGGTGATATTGCTCCATGAACGCGGTGCCATCGCGCCGACGCAGGATGGCGCCTTCACCGCGCACCGCTTCGGAGACCAGGAACGACTTGGCATGTGCATGGTAAAGCGTGGTCGGATGGAACTGCATGAACTCCATGTTGGCGATGGTGGCCCCGGCACGATAGGCCATGGCGACGCCATCGCCGGTGGCGACATCGGGGTTGCAGGTGTAAAGGTAGACCTTGCCGGCTCCACCGGTGGCCAGGATGGTGAAACGAGCGCCGAAGGTAACAACTTCGTTGCTGCCGATATCGAGGATGTAAGCGCCGAGACAGCGGTCCGGGCGAATCCGGCGGCGGGTGACTTTCCCCTCGGTGATGAGATCAACGGCGATATGGTGCTCGTAGACAGCGATGTTCGGGTGCTTGCGCACAGCTTCGATCAGGGCGCGTTCGACTTCGCGTCCGGTAATGTCGGCAGCATGCAGGATGCGACGCTGGCTATGTCCCCCTTCGCGGGTGAGGTCGTAACTGTTGTCGCTGTTACGAGTAAATTGTACACCCCAGGCAATAAGGTCCTCGATGGCCCGCGGACCGCCCTCGACGACAAGGCGGACGACTTCTTCATTGGATAGGAACGCCCCGGCGACCATGGTGTCCTCGACATGGGCATCGAAGGAATCGTTGGCCGCACAGACCGAGGCAATGCCGCCTTGCGCCAGATTGGTTGCCGTTTCGGAGATTTCACGTTTGGTGATGATGGCGACGGAACCGCTACCGGCGACCTTGAGGGCATAGGACAGACCGGCGATGCCGCTGCCGATGACGAGGAAATCTGTGTTGACTTTCATGGGACGCTCATTTCGCAGGGGAGCAGTGAACTTCCGGCATCGGTCTGGGGAAACCGCGCATCCACTTGAAGATGTTGAGTTTCCTGAGGGGAAAATGCTCGTTATTATCGGGGGGGAGCCGTGGCATGTCAAGGTTTTTGCCAGCTTAACCTTGTTGAATTACGGTATATATTCGGCTATAGTCCCACAAAAAGCTAATCCCCGTGGAGATGTTGATCGTGCGTTTGTTGTTCTCCGCCATACTCATTTTTGCCATTGCACCCGCTGTCTACGCCGACGTCTATCGTTACGTCGATGCCAGCGGCGTGGTGCATTTCACCAATACCCCGACCAACACCAGATATGTCCTCTATTTGAAAGATTCCGGCTCCAAGCCCGAGTTCGGCGAAATTATCCGGCGGCACAGTACGTCCTATCGTCTTGAAGAGGCGCTGGTCAAGGCGGTGATCAAGGCCGAGAGCGATTACAACCCACGCGCCGTCTCACGTAAGGGGGCCATCGGCATGATGCAACTTCTCCCCTCGACGGCTCGTGACATGTCGGTTCGTGACCCCCTCAACCCTGAAGAAAATATCCGCGGCGGGAGCCGCTATTTGCGTCTCATGCTCGATCAGTTCGATAACAATATCGAGCTGGCACTGGCGGCCTATAATGCCGGACCCAACGCGGTCAAAAAGCATGGCGGCATCCCCCCTTACGAGGAAACCCAGACCTACGTCAAGCGCGTCAAACGTTATCTGCAGCTTTATCGCCAGGAGAGGGACGGCGCCTGATGAATCTTCGCTCCGGTCTTCTTAATCTTCCCAACATCCTGACCCTGACCAGGATCGGCGCCATACCGGCCATCGTTATATTGCTTTTTTATGATTCGCCCCTCGCCGGTTTCTGGGCGGCAGTCATCTTCGGGTTGGCGGCCATCACCGACTGGCTTGACGGATGGCTGGCGCGGCGATGGGAAGTGGTGACGGTTCTGGGCAAGTTCCTTGATCCCCTCGCGGACAAGCTCATCGTCATGGCTGCCCTGATTATGTTGATTCCCCATGGTCGTGTGCCGGCGTGGGCTGTCTTTCTCTTGCTGTCTCGCGAAATGGTCGTGACCGGATTGCGTTCCATTGCTTCCGCCGAAGGGATTGTTATTGCAGCCAGCGATCTCGGCAAGTACAAAACCATCTTCCAGATGGTGGCGATTTCCTGTTTGCTCATCCACTATGACTATTACTGGTTCTTCGGGCTCAAGGTCGAGTTTCTGCATGTTTCGATGCAGCATGCCGGGATCTTTTTCTTCTACGTTGCGTTTATCATGACTATATGGTCTGGGTTGGATTATCTTATTAGATTCTTTAAGGTTATTGCCCGCTAGAAAGATGCGGGAATGGTTCTTTTGGAGGATGAATTTTTTGTTGACTTGGATAAATCCATTTGTTATTAATAGGCCCGCTCGCGACCACGGGCAAAAAGATCATGCGGGAATAACTCAGTGGTAGAGTGCAACCTTGCCAAGGTTGAAGTCGCGGGTTCGAATCCCGTTTCCCGCTCCAATCAAAACCAACCCCAAGGGAATTTCCTTGGGGTTTTTTTGTTCAGTGTCGCTAACCGAATTTTTTCCACAGGAGGGCGCATGCAGCTCCATGCCGCCAGGTCCGCCATTGCCTGCGTGGCGGTTGTCTCTGCCCTGCTTGGGGGGTGCAGCCTTTCATCCCTCGGGCCGCATCTGTCGGATTCACTTCTGGAGCAACAAGATCCGATTCTGGTGCGGGACGGAACCCCCGCTTATCTTCTCACGCTTGATGCGATGATTGCCGCCGATCCGGAAGATATCCAGCTCCTTATGGCCGGAGCAAAGCTGTACAGTTTTTATGGTTCTTCTTTCGTCGGAGAGCCTGAGCGGGCGCGGTTGTTGGCGAAGAAGGCTCGGAATTATAGTGAAGCGGCACTATGTCTTGAAGACAAAAAATTATGTGGCCTGCTGGCCCAGCCACTGGAATCCCTTGACGAAGCACTGCGCGGGGTTGGCCCGGGTGAGCTTCCGGTTTTATACGTCGCCGCGGTCAGCTGGCTCTACTCAATCAAGGCCAATAGCGATGACTGGTCGGCTTTAGCCGATCTCACCAAGGTTGAACGGTTGTTTGAATGTTTATTGATCTTGGACGAAGCTTATGAACATGGCTCTCTGCATGCTTATCTCGGTACGTTGAAAACACTTCGTCCGGCGGCCCTGGGTGGCGACCCCGAAGCCGGTAAATGTCACTTCCAGCGCGCAATTGATCTGTCGGGTGGGCGCGATCTCGGTTTCAAAGTCGATTATGCTGCTGGTTATGCCCGAGCTGTTTATGACCGCTCGTTGCACGACCAGCTCCTTCAGGATGTCCTCGCCGCCGATCCGGTTGCTCCGCGACTGACCCTGCTCAACGTCTTGGCACAACAATACGCCAGAAAACTTCTTTTGAGTGCCGAAGAGTATTTTTAACACTTTACCTGATCGGGGAGAGTTCAATGTCTTGCATTCTGATGGTTATTCCGATTATCTCGGTGCTGTTTCTGCTCGTGGCAGAACCCGCATGTGCCCTCGAGTTGAAGATCGCCTCCATCGCTCCGGAAGGATCGCAATGGATGCAGGAAATGCGCAAGGGCGCCTCCACCATTAAAGAACGCAGCAACGGCCGCGTAATCCTCAAGTTTTACGGAGGCGGGGTCATGGGGAACGAAAAAAGCGTTCTCCGCAAGATTCGTGTCGGTCAACTGCATGGGGGGGTTTTTACGGGCGGCGGTCTTTCGGAGATCGATCCCAACCTGCAACTCTACAGCCTGCTCTTTACCTTCCGTAGCAAGGATGAAGTTGATTACATCCGCGCGCGTATGGACCAGACCCTGCTCGATGAATTGGAACGGGCCGGATACGCTTCCTTCGGTTTTGCCGGTGGCGGTTTTGCCCAACTCATGGGGAATCTGCCCGTGCGCAGCATCGAAGATCTCAAAGGACGTAAATTCTGGGTTCCCGAAGGGGATGCGGTTATTTACGCGGCGGTAGAATCGCTGGGTCTTTCACCGGTCACCCTGCCCATCACCGACGTCATGACCGGTCTTCAGACCGGACTCGTCGACATCATCGGCAGTTCGGCTATTGGCGCCATTGCCTTCCAGTGGCATGCGCGTCTCAAATTTATTACCTCAACCCCGCTGGCCTATCTCTATGCCACCCTGGTCGTCGATCGGCAGGCCTTCAGCCGCCTGACCGCCGAAGACCAGGCCATGGTGCGAGAGGTCATGGGCGGTGTTTATCAAAATTTTGATCGGCAGAATACCAGCGACAATCAGGCGGCCCTGGAAGCGTTGAAAAAACAGGGTCTGATCGTGGTCGATCCCTTGCCGGGGGAAGAGAAGCGCTGGCGCGATCTTGCCGCCGCTGTCAACGAACGTCTCGGTCGTGACGGTACCTTCAGCCCGGTACTTTATAAACGTATGCAGGATGACCTGCAGCGTTTCCGCAGTGAAACCGCGGCAAAGAAAAACTGACCAACCCGGTCAATCATAACGGTTGCGCCAACACAGTCCCAGGTCGCATGGCATGAAGCAATTTATCCCCCTGCTTTTCGTTGCACTCGTATTTTTTGCCCCAGCCCCCGGCATGGTGGACCTTGCCTGTGCCGAGGATCAAGCCAAAATCGTCGCCAGTGAGGGCGGATATCGTCCTGACTTCAGTCTGGAACTTGATGCCTATTACACCAGTGCCAGCCTGACCCTCCCCCTGACCGTCACGCCGGTTCCCAACCTCGGTGAATTGAGCGAAATGGAGATTTATCGCTATCTTTTGCCGCGGTCTCTCCTCCCCCGTTTCGTCACCCTGGAGGCGAGCTTGTATCCGATGCCGATCCTTGGCGTCTATACCCTGAGCAATCATCCGGATATCTATGCCAACGGCGACATCGGCGCCGATATCAACATCATCGAGTCGGTGACGGCAGGTTTTCGTGAACCCTATGCCCTTTCGCTTTTTTCCGGCACGGTTGCTGACTTCGCCCGTTCCGGCGAAAGCCGCAAAGGGGGGAACAGGGCTTATATCGGCTACCTGTTCAGCTATGGCAACCGCCATATCAAGGATAATGTTCTCATCGACGATCATTGGTTCGAGTTCGAGTGGAAACTCAAAGGCGATCGCGATTTCAATTTTGAACAGTTGAGCTGGAGTTTCCGCCTCGGTAGTCGCATCCATGAAAATCGGGATATCACCGATACCATCTACCTCGGTCTGCGCCGCAGCAATGTCGACTTTCGTTCAAGTGCACTGTCCGTCCTGAAAAACAGCAGCGTCACCTTCATGGCTGAATTTGCCGCCACTTCCGGCAAGTTCCTGCGCCAGGAGGTTGTTGTCGGTAAAGTCTATCCCCTCGAATCCCTGAACCTGGCCCTCGCCCTCGACCTCGGCGGGATCTGGCAATCCGGGAGCGGCTACAGCGGCGCCCTGGGGGAAGAAGCCGCCGACAATTTCATCTTCGTCTTTCGCCCCAATATTAAATTTTAGCTGCATCCATGCAGTGTCTATGCAGTGTCCTCGCGTCTTGACCTTGAGTATTTCTCCTGAGATGATATGGCGATTCGCCACTTCATCTCTTGGCACAAGGAGTAGCAATGCTCAGCCATTTGGGGCGTTGGGTTATCGAGCAAGCCCTTTTTTTCTCGCAGCTCTTGCATTTGATCGTGATGTCGGTGACCCATCTGCCGTCCGTCATCAGAACTCATTTGCGCCCGGTTTCACGGGTTTTCTTGCGGCAGATCTACTTCACCGGCTTTGAGTCGGTCAAGGTTGTCATTCCTGTCTCCATCGCCCTCGGTACCGTCATCATCGCCCAGATCATGACCCTGGTCGGTGTCGGCAACGAATCGTTGGCGGCCAAAGTATTGGTCTGGACCGTGATCAGGGAACTGGGGCCACTCCTGACGGTTCTCATTGTCATTGCCCGGAGCGGCGCAGCCATCGCCACCGAACTCGGCTTCATGAAGATCAACGGTGAGATCGAGGTTCTCGAAATCCTTGGCATTTCGCCCTTCGACTACCTGATACTTCCCCGGCTGTTGGGGGTGATGCTATCCGTATTTGTACTAACCGTCTATTTTGAAATTGGAGCTGTCTTCGGCGGCTTTCTTGCCGCTTATCTCGGGTGGCATATTCCTTATGACCAGTTCTCCCAGGGACTATATACGGCCCTGACCGCCAACGAACTTCTGGTCAGTGTCGGCAAAAGCCTGCTGTTCGGGCTATTCGTCAGCGCAGCCTGTTGCCAGCAAGGCTTGGCGGTTGGCCGCAGTGCCACCATGGTGCCCCAGGCCGCCAGTAAAGGCGTAATGCACAGTCTTTTCCTGATTTTCATTCTCGATGGTCTCATTACCGTCCTGACCCAAGTTGTTGTCTTCACGCGTGGCTGATTGGCCCATTCTTCACGAAAACCGGGATACGCAATGAGTGCTACGGTTTGTTTCGATAGTGTCAACTCGCCGTTTTTTGGTTCGGAGCTTTCCTTTTCCGTGCAGACGGGGGAGTTGGCAGTCCTGCTGACGGCAAAGGAAGAAGTCAATGCCGCACTGGTCCGCCTCCTCTTCGGGGTGAATCTTCCCCTTGCGGGAAGCGTCTCGGTCCTGGGGGAAGCAATCGCATCACTCGATGAATCACTTCTGTTTCGACTGCGCAGCCGTATGGGACTGGTCTTTTCGTCTGGTGGATTGATTTCCAATCTGAAGGTCGGCGAGAATCTCTACCTGCCGTTGCAGTATCATAAACTCCCCGTGGCCGAAGAGTCCGCCGCTGCCGGAGAGGCGATCCTGCAACGCGTGGGATATCGGGGTGGGTCTTCGAAGTTACCGGGCTTGCTCAGTCAATTCGAAAAGAAACAGGTTCTGCTGGCGCGAGTCATTCTCATGAACCCGGAAGTCGTGATCTATGATTCCCTTCTCCTCGGTCATAATTTGCACGAACGCAATCATCTGCTCGATATCGCTGTCGATTTTCACCGGGAAATGGCTGACCGTACATCGATTTTTCTCTCTTCCGATGCATCCCTGCCCCAGCTCATGCACGGGGCGAAAATTATTGCTGTCCACTGAGGGCTCATGCCATGGCTGATGAATCGGACGCACGTTTCAGGCATCTTGAAGCGAAAATTGGACTCTTTGTCGCGTTGGCTCTCTTTGGCTGCCTGGCTGTTGTCATCTATATCGGGGCGGCCGGTGATCTTTTCACTCCGCAATACCAATTGTACTTCACCGTCGACAAGGGTACCGGTTTTTCCAAAGGAATGCCGATCAAGCTCTCGGGTTTCCGCATCGGACGCATCAGCAGTATTGCTCTCAACCCAGAAGCCCGGGTCGATATCTTCATCCAGATCGACAAGAAGTATCAGTCCTGGATCCGCGATGATTCTCGCGCCAAGCTGGTCAAGGAAGGCCTGGTTGGCGATGCGGTGATCGAAGTCACTGCCGGTACGCCAGCCCGTCCCATGCTCGCGAGCGGTGACACGATAATTTTCGAGAAGACCAAATCGATCGAAGAGCAGATTGATGAAATTTCCGAAAAGGTCAAACCGGTCTTGCTGGAGATTACGGAGATCATCAGTTATGTCAATAATCCCGCCGGCGATATCAAGAAAACGCTGCACAATATCGAAGGTCTGACCCGTGACTTACAGGGGACGCGAAAGCGAGCCGATCGACTGTTGGAACAGACTACAGCGCAGATTGAAAGTGTCGGAGAGGGCGCCAGCGGCAGTATCGCCCGGCTCGACAACTCGCTGGTCAAAGTCGATAATATTGTCTCCAACGTCGATCGCGACCTCCCCCTGATGCTGGTGAAAATTGACAAGACCCTGCAAAATCTCGAACGGATCTCGGCCGAATTGCGGAATGCCGCCGAAAAGGCCGGCCCGCAGATTCCGCCTCTGGTCGAGCGGGCCGATGGAGTCATTCGCGAAACGGACAGTTTGGTCAAATCGGTGGCGGACATGTGGATTCTGCGCAGTGACGAGGCCGATGAGATTGTCGCCCCGCGACTGTTGCCGGGAGATAGCCATGAGTAGACCCCTGTCGATGGTCATCCTGATTGCAGTCGTGATGGGGATTGCGATCCTGACAGGTTGTTCCGGTAGCGGACCGTTTGTCTCGACGACACGACTCCAGGCGCTCGAACATAACAGCCGCGGGGTTGAGGCAGAAAGCCGGGGGAGTCGAGACCTTGCCCGCAGTGAATTTTCGATGGCGTTACAATTGAGTTCATCGATTGATGACGCGGACGGGACCGTTGTTGCGCTCCTCAATCTCTCCCGTCTGTCCAGGCGAGGGAATGCCCTTGCGGTGGCAGAAACCTATATGCAGCGGGCATTGAGTCGCGCCTCTGCGGTCCCTGGGCGAAACGTCGATGTCGCTTTCGAAATGACCCTCCTTCTTCTGGCCCAGGGCGAGACGGAATCAGCAAAAATAACGGCGCAACGTGCAGTCGAACTCAGTACAGAAAAAAATCGAGCTGCCTGCTACAACCTTCTCGCCCGCGTTGAACACCAGCTCGGCGATGATGCTGGTGCTGAGACCCATGCCCGCCATGCCCTTGCTGCCATTGCCGACGAAGCGGACTTGGTCGAGGCTGCCAACGCCTATCGCCTCCTGGGCGAGTTGGCGATGACTTCTGGTCGCCAGGACGAGTCGGTTCAATTTTTTAAGGAAGCCTTGACCCGTGACAAGGTGGCGGGGATAAGTCCACGTATTGCCGGTGATTTGCGTTTTCTCGCCCGACTCGCTAACGCAGCGGGTAATTCCCCGGAGGCGATCAACTATTGGCATCGGGCCTTCGAAGTCAGCCTCAGCGGGGGGGATCGCAAGGCGGCCCTCGAGGATCTGGCAGCCATGGCCGAGATTTGCCGCAAAAGTGGCGATAAGGTTCAGACCGACGCTCTGGAACGCCAACGCCTGGAACTGTCGGGCGAAGATTCCGGCGCCCTTTCCCCCTAGTCGCCAGTCCCGCTTAAGGCGTCATCCTTTTCTTGTCTCGATGGGGATTTTCCCTTGACACTCCCGGTAACGATCTGTTATCAATACCGAGCTCAAGCGGCCATAAATGGCCGGTTTGGCCCCGTCGCCAAGTGGTAAGGCAGAGGTCTGCAAAACCTCCATCACCAGTTCAAATCTGGTCGGGGCCTCCAATTTCTCAACCAGCCAGCCCTTTTTCCGGGCTGGCTTTTTTTCATGGTCGTCAATGAGTCTTTTCGCCCCACATGTCCTCTTGCTCTTTGTCATGGTCGGCGGTGCCGCCGGTTTCATCGCGGGCTTGATGGGAATTGGCGGGGGCATCATCATGATTCCCCTCTTTCTGTGGGCCTTTCAAGTGGCGGGCATGGCGCCCGAGATCATCGTCCATAGCGCTTTTGGAACCAGTCTGGCGATCATTATCCCGACCGCATTCAGCAGCGCCGTAGCGCACCGCAGGCACGGCAACGTCGATTGGCACCAGGTCTTGCGCATGGCTGGCGGCAGTCTGCTCGGGGTTGCCATTGGATCAAGTCTGGCCGCCGGTCTGTCCGGCGCTGCTCTCAAGGCCTGTTTCGGCGTGATGCAGATTGGTGTCGGTAGCCACATGCTGCTGCGAAGGCATGCCCCGGTTGCCGCAGACCAGGTTCCCCATCCCCTGCCGCGTCTGCTTTTCATTGGATTTATCGTCGGGGCTTTCGCTTCTTTTTTCGGCGTCGGTGGCGGCATCATCGCCGTCCCGCTGATGGTGCTGCTCTTGGGGCAAACAATGCACCGGGCTGTCGGTACCTCCAGTGGGCTGATGATCTTTTCTGCTGTTTTCGGTACGGTTTCCTATGTCTGGCATGGTTGGAACCATCCCCTGCTCCCCCCCTATGCCCTCGGTTACGTCAACCTGTTGGTGGCAGCGATAATGATTCCGACGACGATTCTCTTTGCCCGCCAGGGGGTGAGGGTTGCTTCCCGTACACCGCATGATAAGCTGGTCAAAATTTTTGCCCTCTTCATCATTACTGTCGGGGTCTGGAACGTAGTGAAACTCTTCCTCCCTTGACGCTGGAGGTGTCCATGCAGCGCCAACCTGCCGTCGCCGGCCGTTTTTATCCCGGGCGCGCCGAACTCCTGCTCCGTACCCTCGAACAACTCATCCCCGCCGCCGTTTCGGTTCCGGCACTTGGCATCATGGTGCCGCATGCCGGCTACGTTTATTCGGGCAGCGTTGCCGGAGCGACCTTTGCCCGAGTCGACATGCCTTCCCGGGTTGTCATTCTCGGTCCGAATCACCACGGCTATGGCCCCGCGGCCTCCCTCTATGCCAAGGGCACCTGGCTGACCCCACTTGGCGAAATTGCCATCGATGAAGAGCTGGCGCTACAACTCCTGGCGAGTTGCCCCCTCCTTGAAGCCGATACTCTGGCGCATCACCTAGAACACTCCCTCGAAGTACAGGTCCCCTTTATTCAGAAGCGGTCGCAGCAGACGCGGCTGGTGCCGATTTGTCTTGGTCACCTGCAACTGCCGCAACTGCTTGAACTTGGAGCCGCTATCGGCAAGACCCTGGCCGCCAGCCCCGGCGAGACGTTACTGGTGGCAAGCAGCGACATGACCCATTACGAACCGGAGGCGACGGCGCGACGCAAGGACCACGGTGCACTCGCCTTCGTCCTCGATCTCGATCCCGCTGGGCTTTACCGCCATGTCGTGCAGGAGCGCATCACCATGTGCGGCGTCCTGCCGACGGTGGTCATGCTTGCCGCCGCCAGAACGCTCGGTGCCACCCATGCCGAGCTGGTGCAATATGCCACCTCGGGTGATGTGACCGGCGATCAAAGCGAGGTCGTAGGATATGCCGGAGTCATCGTCAGCTGACTTTGCATCCCCTTGTCTTTCCCCGCTGCCTGCTGTATAAAACGCAGGGCCGCGATTTTATCGCGGCCCTGCTGCTGTTCAAACGTCCTGAATGATTTCATCGATAGGAGCTCAAGCCTCATGTCCCAGTTGCGCGTCCGCTTTGCCCCGAGTCCGACCGGTTATCTCCATATCGGTGGGGCCCGTACCGCTCTTTTCAACTACTTGCTCGCCCGTAAGGAGAAAGGCACCTTTATCCTCCGGATCGAGGATACCGATGTCGCCCGCAGCACCCAGGAATCGACTGATGCCATTTTGCAGGCGATGGAATGGCTCGGTCTTTCCTACGATGAGGGACCCTTCTACCAGTCCGAGCGTTTCGACCTTTATCGGGCCAAAGTGCAGCAGCTGCTCGAGCAAGGGAAAGCCTATCGCTGCTATTGCACTGCCGAGGAACTCGAGGCCAGGCGCGAAGCGGCACTGAAGAGCGGGGGCAAGCCGAAGTATGACGGTACCTGTCGCGAGCGGCGCGATCAGCCGGCCGGTGTCCCCTTTGTCGTTCGTTTCCGCTCCGCCCAGGAAGGGGAGACCTGCTTTCACGACCGGATCAAGGGACCGATCGTTTTCAACAACGAAGAGCTTGACGACCTCATCATCCAGCGTTCGGACGGTACCCCGATCTACAATTTCGTGGTCGTCGTCGACGATGCCGAGATGGGGATTACCCTGGTCATCCGTGGTGATGATCACATCAACAACACCCCGCGTCAGATCCTGCTCTATCAGGCGCTCGGCTATGCGGTTCCCGAGTTTGCCCATGTGCCGATGATCCTTGGCGCCGACAAGACGCGTCTCTCCAAACGTCACGGCGCCACTTCGGTCATGGCCTACGAGGAGTTGGGTTTCCTCCCCGAAGCTCTGGTCAACTACCTGGCCCGGCTCGGCTGGTCGTGTGGCGACGAGGAAATTTTTTCCATGGCGGATCTCATCGAGAAGTTTACCCTCGACAACGTCGGCAAGTCGGCCGGGGTCTTCAATCCGGAAAAACTTCTCTGGCTCAATGCCCATTACATCAAAACCGGTGACCGCCAACGTCTCGCGGCCCTGCTGCAACGCCATCTTGTTGCCAAAGGGATCGATACGAATAATGGCCCGAATCTGGAGGCGGTGGTCAAAACCCTGCAGGAACGCGCCCGTACTCTGGTCGAGATGGCCGACGGAGCCGTATTCTACTATGCCAAGGAGATCATCGCCGACCCCGAGGCTGTAGCCAAGTGGTGCACTGCCGAGGCACGTCCCGGCTACGAAGCGGTTCTCTCTGCCTTGACTGCGTGCAACGATTTTACCCATGCCGGGATCGAGTCCGCTTTCGCCGGGGTCATGTCCGCCACCGGCCTTAAACTGGGCAAGCTCGCACCGGCGGTGCGCGTGACACTGACCGGTTCGACGGCAAGTCCGTCGGTCTACGAAGTTCTCGAAACCCTTGGCCAGGAACGCAGCTTGGAGCGTTTGCGTAACGGTTTGAAGCTGTTTGCCGCCTAGTCGGAAAGAGTGCTGTGGGATTCATCCGTTGTACTGGCCGGTTTTGCCACGGCAAGGAGGCGTCCATCCATGATCGTTCCGTTGACCCGTAAATATTTGAACCGCTATCACGTCCCGTTCATCACTCGTGTCGACAGTGACATCTTTACCCGTACCTATCACGCCGACTGCCAGAGCAGCGGATGTGTCGATGACTGCTGCGCCTACGGCGTCTGTGTTGATAAAGACAACGTGTCACGGATACTGGCGCACGCCGACCGCCTCGAGACTTTTCTCGATACTCCTCGGGGAGAGTGGTTCTCGGGGATTTTTGTCGACGATGATGAATATCCTGGCAGCGCCTACATGCGCACGCAGGTCGTTGATGGCGCCTGTGTTTTTCTCAACCGCCAAAATCGCGGGTGTTTGCTTCATGCTTACTGTCTCCAAGAGGGGATCGACCACCATCTGCTCAAGCCGATGTTCAGTTCGCTCTTCCCGCTCACGGTCGAGGACGACCTGTTACGCCCCTCGGCAGAAGTCGGTGACGACTCCCTGGCCTGTCTCGATCGGGGGGGGACCCTGTATCGGGGTTCCCGGGGGAGTCTCGGTTATTTCTACGGAGAGGAATTACTCCGCGAGTTGGACGCCCTGGAGTCCACCAGAATAGCTTGATGCTTTGTGGCTCATGGCCCCAAACAAAACCCCCCGGGGCTCTGCCCTCGAGGGGTTTTGTTTATCGTGGCACACTCACGGCATCTACATCGTGAGCACGACAATCAGTCACCGTAGTAGTTCGGCGGGCCCATGTCACTGGCACCTGGTCCCCCTTCCCGGGGGTTCTTGGCAAAGGTGTGACTGCGGACAAAGAGGTTGTCTGCAGTCTTGCCGGTATTGGGCATGTACTTTTCGACGGTATAGGACGAGTCGTGGCAGACGATGCAAGTTTCCTTGGATGCCTTTTTCTCCTTGCCGCTACCGGCGTGCGGGGAATGGCAGGTGTTGCATGAAATCGCCCCGAGCTGGTAATGCTTGGACTGAATAAAACCTTGATACTGCTGATGGTGTTTAGCTTCCTCAAAGACGCCATTGGTGGTGGCGAGGGTATCGGTCTTAAAAAGGCCTTTGAGATCTCCGGCATACTCGGCATTAAAGGGATGGTTCTTCTGCACGCCCGGGATCACGACCTCTGTGGGATACCACTGGGTCCAGTCGTCCCACGGCATGTGGGTTTCGCCAACTTTGGGGGCGGGGAAATCTTCGCGGGGATTGCCTTGCGCCGTTTTCCACTTCTCATTTTCGAGGCGGATGTGGCAATAGCCACAGACCCGCGTCTGAGCCTGGATGTCGACATCGGCCGGGTTGAAGATGTCCTTTGCTTTCGTCGTTCGCGCGTGGGTGGCGCCGGGACCGTGACAGGCTTCACAGCCGACGCTCAGCTCGGCGAACTCGCTCTTGAGGGTTTTCCCCGCCCTGTCATCATATGCGGTGATACGGTAGCCGGTGGTATGGCAGGAAGCACACTGGGTATTCCAGTCATTCTTCTGCCCGTACTTCTCCCATTTACCGCTACCGCGATTGAACTGCATGTTCATGAACTGAAGATTGCCGGTCTCGGAATTCTTGACGAGATAGCGCTGTTTCCAGCGTGAGCCGACCACATACTCGACATCAGCCAGGACAAACGGCTGACCGGTGACGTTGCCAACCGTCGGTCCGGGAGTAGTCCCATCCGAGGACCACTTCTCGACGGCCTCCTGGAGCATGGCGCCCACTTTCGGTCTGACAATCTTGCTGTGCCAGCTATCCTGCCAACTCGCAAACTCCTGCGGGTGGCAGGCCTTGCATCGTTCCGATCCGGAGTAGCCGTATTTGCTTCCCGGCTCATTCGCACCATACTTGGCGCATGCTGCCAGAAAACCGACAGTGCAAAGGATGCCGACCAGCAACAGACGTCGTGTCATAAATTACCTCCAGAGGGATTTCAGAGTGTCTGTTCTAAAACTTTTGCTGTGACTTTATTGCACAATTTACCAGGATTCAGATATAGCACAACCGTTTCGAGGTAAATTATCGAGCAAAGTTTGTCTCAGCGGATATACGCCTCGGTGACGTAGCGGCGCATCATGACATGGGTATTGAAATAGTAGGCGTTCTTGCCGATGGCATTCTTCATCACCCGGACCCACCCTGGCCGGTCCTGGTAATAAAGCGGGACGATCAGCCGCTGCAGTTTGTCGTAAAGGTCGTTGGCATCGGCGTCCGAATGGTTTTCGCTGATGCTCTTTTCGAGGGGGGGGGGGCCGATGGCCCAGCCGGTCACCCCTTCGATGTGCCCCTCGATCCACCAGCCGTCGAGGACACTGAAATTGGGTACGCCGTTGAGCGCGGCTTTCATGCCACTGGTGCCGGAGGCCTCCAGGGGGCGGGTCGGCGTGTTGAGCCAGAGGTCGACCCCGGGAATCAGACGATAGGCGATTTCCATGTTGTAGTTTTCGAGATAGACCATGCGGAGGCTTCCCTGAAGACGGCCGATGATCTCGGTCAGATGGCGGATCATTTCCTTACCGGATTCGTCCTGGGGGTGCGCCTTGCCGCCGAAGATGATCTGGATTTTACCCCGACCGAGTTCGAGGAGTCGCGGCAGATCGGAAAATATCAGATCTCCCCGCTTGTAGGCCGCGACCCGACGGGCAAAGCCGATGGTCAATACCTCCGGATCGAAATCGATCCCGGTGGACTCCTGGACGAACTGGAAGAGGTAGGCCTTGGCGCCGCAATGAGCGTCCCAGATCGCCTCGTCGGGAATGGAGTCGACCCGCACCAGCAACTCCGGCTCATTGGCCCAGCCGGGAATATAATCGTCGAAAAGGTTGACAAAATAGGGTGAGGCCCAGGTAAAGGTGTGAACGCCGTTGGTGATGCTGTGTATCTCGAAGCCGGGGAAGAGGGCCTGGGAAATCTCCCCATGTTTCTTGGCCACGCCGTTGACGTAACGGCTGAGGTTCAGCGCCAGGACCGTCAGGTTGAGTTCGTCGCTCCCCCCGAGTTCGCGCAACAGAGGGTAAGGGACCACTTCTCCCATGATCCTTTCGACCAGGTCGTAAGGGAAGTGGTCGTGCCCGGCGGCGACCGGAGTATGGGTGGTGAAGACGCATTGCTCGGCTACTTTGCGGGTATCCCAGGCAGCACGTTCGTCCCATTTGTTCTCAAATAGGCGGCGGGAGCGGTTGAGCAGTTCCAGGGTCAGCAGGCTGGCATGCCCCTCGTTCATGTGAAACATGCGGATGGTGAAACCGAGGGCGGTCAGGAGACGGATACCCCCGAGGCCGAGGACGATTTCCTGCTTGAAGCGATATTCCTGGTCGCCCCCGTAAAGGAGGTCGGTCAGGTGGCGGTCTTCCTCGGAGTTGCCGGGGATGTCGGTGTCGAGGAAGAGGACCGGAACGACACCGCCGGTGGGGCTTTTGACCCGGTAGAGCCAGGCCTGGATTTTGACGTCGCGCCCGGCTATCGTCACCAGGGTTTTGGTCGGCAGAAGTTCCATGATGCTTTCCGGTTTCCATACCATGGGGTATTCCTGCTGGCGGCCGTCCTTGTCGATCTCCTGGCGAAAATATCCTTTACGACTCGCCAGCGTTACCGCCAGCATCGGCAGTTTGAGGTCGGCGGCACTTTTAATGGTGTCCCCCGCGAGAACTCCGAGGCCGCCACTATAGGTGGGGATGTCGGCGGACAGGCCGATTTCCATGGAAAAATAGGCGATTTTTGCTTCGAGGGTGAAATGCTTCCAGTCACTCATGGGGACGCTCCGGTTAGCGGGGAGGGTGACGTGCCGACCCTGAGAATCATAGCAGGGATTCGCCCGAATGCCGCCGTCTGCGGCGGTGCTACGATGTCTCCAAGGCTATTGGACCTTGCAAAGCAACGACATAAAGTGGAGAATCACGCTGCAAAAAGATCATGGCAGAAAAACCCTGTGCAGGAGATCTCTGGAAGATGTATCGCGAATTTTTCGGTTTTGCGGAAAAACCCTTCACCCTGACCCCCAACCCCAGGTTTATTTTTCTCAGCAAGACCCATCGCGAAGTCTTTGCCCACCTTCTCTACGGCATTCGCAATCACGCCGGTTTCATTGAAGTCATCGGCGAGGTGGGAACAGGTAAGACCACGGTTTTGCGGGCACTTTTCGAGCAGTTGGGAGGGGAGGGCTACCGCCTCGCCTTCATCTTCAATCCGAGCTTGTCCGCCCTCGAACTATTGCGCGGGATCAATCGAGAATTCGGGCTCGCCGCCGATGGCCTCTCCCCGGGCGAACTTCTGGCGAAGCTCAACGAATTCCTCCTGCACGAAAACGATGCCGGACGCACGGTGGTTCTCGTCATCGACGAGGCCCAGAATCTTGCGCCTGCTGTCCTCGAACAGATACGCCTCCTCTCCAATCTCGAAACCGAGACCGACAAGCTCATCCAGATCGTTCTGGTCGGACAGCCCGAGCTCGGCCATGTCCTCAACCGCGCCGAACTGCGGCAGCTGTCGCAGCGCATTACGGTACGCTACCATCTCAAGGAACTCGACTTCGAGGATACGCAAAGTTATATCGCCCATCGACTCAGCGTCGCCGGATGTCGGCAGCGCACCCTCTTCAGTGCGGACGCCATCAAAAAGATCTACCGGCGCTCCGGCGGTCTCCCCCGCCTCATCAATGTCCTCTGTGACCGGTCACTCCTGGTCGCCTATGTGGCCGAGGCACCGCAGGTCATCGGGGCCATGGTTACCGAGGCTGCGCGCGAATTGCGGCGTGAGACCCTGCGCTCACCCCGGCGGCACCGGCGCATGTTCATCGCGGCCGCGGCTGCGCTCCTCGGCACTGTCGTTATGGTTCTGGTCGTGGCGAATTTTTTTCGAAGCAATCCGCTGCCACCCGTCAATCCGGCAGTCGCAACCAGCAACCCGCCGATCGCCTTCACCCTGACCTCCAGCTTTACCCGGATGAGTCCGGAGAAGGGCGCTGCCGCCGGCATCGATGCCCTGTTGCTCCTGTGGGGGCGTGATGTCTCGCGTCGGGAGGCGGGATTGACCATCCCCCAGGCATTGACGCGTGCCGCAGCCGCCAGCAAGCTGAATCTGTTGCGTTTCCGTGGCCCCTGGAGTGCCCTTAGGCAGCTTGATGCGCCGGCGCTGCTGGAACTGACGCTTCCCGGGACAACGGCAATCCATTATGTCGCCCTCCTCGCCATCGACGGCGATTTTGCCCGGCTGGAACCGCCCCTCGCCGTGACCGCAACCGTTCCGGTGCAGGAACTCGAAGCCCTCTACGCCGGCCAGGCCTACATCCTCTGGCGCAACCCGCTGCAGCTGCCAATTGCTGGAGGTCATAACATGGAGCGCGGAGCGGTCGTCGCGTTGCAACGTCTTCTCTTGGATGCCGGGGTCTACCAGGGAGCACTGCACGGGCGTTTTGACGAGGCCACCACTACGGCCCTGGTTTCATTCCAGCAACGCCGCGGCCTTGCGGCGGATGGCCAGCCCGGACCGCAGACCCTGCTGGCACTCTACCAGTCGTCAGGGCGCTATGGATTTCCGCGGCTCGCAATTAAGACGGGGGGCGGACAATGAGTTCAATCCTCAAAGCACTGAAGAAACTGGAGCGGGAGAAGTCGCGGCAGCGGGATGATCATGTCGATCTGGCTCGTGACATTTTCCGCGGCAGCGAACGACGCCGTGGTCCCGACTGGATCACGGTCATCGTCACCGGGGTCGTGGTCCTGTCCGTCGTCGCCGTGATTCTTCTGGTGCTGCGGCAAATGGAGGGGAGTACGAATGTTGGCCAGGGCGAGGCGCCAGCGGTGGTCAACCGCCCCGCAGCACCTTCCCCAGGGTCGGCGCCCAATGCGAGTGTTGCCGAGGAGCTAATCGACCAGCGCCGCCCGCAGGTCCGCCCGCCGCCGGCGATCCGGAAACCGTCGGCGAACAAGGGTGCCCGCCCCGCGACGGCCGTGATTCCGCCCGGCAGAGGTGAAGCCATCGTTGTCGAAGAGGTCTTGCCGCCGCCGGCGGCGGTTCCGGTCCCACCCCCCGCTGTCGTCCCGCCTCACGTCCCGACCTTTTCCCCGGCACCACCGGGACTTGTCCTCTCCGCCATCGTTTTTCAGGCGGAGCGCGAGGCCCGCATCGCCGTGATCAACGATCTCCCGGTCATGGAAGGGTCCCAGGTTGGGGAATTCCGGGTCGACGAGATTCAGGCCGACCGCGTAATTCTCAGCCGCAACGGTACTCTTTATGAAGTTCGTACCCCCGATTAACCCGGCCTCAACATGGTTGCCATTCGTTGCCGCTCTCTGGCTCATGCCGGCGAGCGGTTTTCTTTTTGTGGCTGGATTGGTGAATCCGGAGAATATTCATCTTGCAGGTGTTGAATATTCTTCAAAATATTCTAGTATTGATCGCTCAATAAAGGTAACTGTCCTGATTTGCAAAGGAAAGCGTATTGGCATGTCATGTGCTAAAAACAAGTAAAATGAACGAGCGGAAGAGACAGGAGAGTCGAATGTTGATGCGTTTGCTGATTCCCATAGGCTGTTTGTTTGTTGTTCTCCTGTCCGTTGCAGTTGCGACTGCGGCTGAAACGGAGGTACAGCTGGAGACACTCGTAGCTGAGGCCATCGCCAACAATCCCGAGATTCGCGGCAGCGAGGCGCAGTGGCGGATGCAGGTGGCGAAGGCACAGCAGGCCGGCAGTTTCGACGATCCGATGTTGATGTTCGGTATCCAGAACGGCATGGTCAGCGATCCTCTGGCGTTCGATCAGGATCCGATGACGTCCAAGGTTATCGGCATCAGCCAGATGTTCCCCTTTTTCGGTAAACGCGCTCTCCTGCGCGAAGGGGCCGAGCGTGAAGCGGAGGCGGCTCGCTGGAGCCTGGAGGAGCGCAAGGCCGAGCTGCGGCAGATGGTGAACGAGGCCTGGGCACAACTGGCCTACGTCGAAACCTCGCTGCAGTTGATCGCCAAGAATATCGCCCTCCTCGACGACATCGGTCGGCTGGCCGAGGCCGCCTACACGTCGGGGATGGGCAAGCAGGTCGATATCGTGCGGGTGCAGGTTGAACGGACACGCATGGAAGAGATGAAGCTCGGACTGATCCAGCAGCGCCGTTCGCTGCAGGCGACCTTCACCGCGCTGTTGCGCCGCGAGCAACCGGCAGAGCTCCAGGTTCCCGCAGGGGTCGTCGTCTCGGTAGACCTCTCCGCGGCCGAGTTACAGGCGCTGGCCCTGCAATCCCGGCCCGAACTCTACGCCCGCAGCGCGCGCATCGACAAGGCCGTCGCCAGTGAGCGCCTGGCGCGGCGCGAGTACTATCCCGATTTCACCCTCAACCTCGAATACATGCAGCGCGACGCTTTCATGAATGAAATGGCGGCGAGCGACGGCGAAGACATGTACACCGCCACCGTCAGCTTCAATCTGCCGGTCCTGACCGGCAAGCGTCGCGCCATGGTCGTCGAAGCCCAGCAGGAAAAACGCATGGCTGAGGCCGACGTCGACATGCTGCGCAACGAGATCAGGCGCAGCATTGAGAATTTTCTCGCCAAGCTGGAAGCAAGCGCACAGATGGCGCGGCTCTATCGCGAAGGTCTCTTGCCGCAGGACGAATTTGCCCGTGAGTCGACCCTGGCCGCCTATCGTGCCGGGCAGATCGAGTTCATGTCGGTCCTTGACAGCCAGATGAAGCTGTTGGCCGACGAGCAGAAATACGCGATGTTTATCGCCGAACACCAGATGCTGCGCGCCCAGCTCGAAGCGACGGTGGGAACCAAATTGCCGTAACAACAGATCGGAAAGAGGATCACATGAACCGAAAAATCGCTATCCCCCTTGCGCTTCTCGCCCTTGCCGGCATCTTCGCCGGCGGCTACTTTGCCGGCAGCCATCGCCACGATGAGCCTGTCACGGCCGCCGGCCAGCAGGAAGCCAAGACCCAGTGGACCTGCGGCATGCACCCCTTCATCATCCGCGACGAGCCGGGGCTGTGCCCGATCTGCGGCATGGAGTTGACCCCGCTCAAGCCCGGGACTGGCGGCAGCGCGCCGGCGGAGAAAAAGATCACCCACTGGATCTCCTCCATGGATCCGACCTACGTGCGCGACGCGCCGGGGAAGGACACCATGGGGATGGATCTGGTCCCGGTCTATGAAGGGGGCGGGGAGGCCGGGACCGTCAGTATCGATCCGGTCACGGCGCAGAACATGGGGGTGCGCATCGCCCCGGTCGAGCGGCGCAATCTCGCCCGCACCCTGCGGACCGTCGGCGTGGTGACCTTCGCCGAGCCGTTGCAGAGTTCCATCAACACCAAGATCGAAGGGTGGCTGGAGCGTCTCTACATCGACCAGACCGGCCAGCAGGTGAAGAAGGGGGCGCCGGTGGCCGAAATCTACAGTCCCGATCTGGTCGCGGCCCAGCAGGAGTATCTGCTGGCGGTGCGCAATCAAGACAAGCTCGCTGCCAGCGATCTCCCCGGCGTCGCCGACGGCGCCCGGCGCATGCTGGAGGCGGCCCGCACCCGGCTCAACTATTGGGGGATTTCCGATCGGCAACTGGCCGAGTTGCAGCGCTCCGGCACGCCCCAGCGCACCATGACGCTACACAGCCCCTTTACCGGGGTGGTGACGATGAAGAAGGCGGTGCAGGGGATGCGGGTCATGGCCGGGGAGGAGATCGCTCAGCTGGCCGATCTCTCCACCGTCTGGGTCAATGCCGAAATCTATCAGTCCGAACTGCCGTGGATCAAACTCGGGCAGAGCGCCACGGTCGAGCTTCCTTATGCCGGCGGCAAGAGCGTCACCGGCAAGGTGACCTTCATTCAACCGATGATCGGGGCCGAGAGCCGCACGGTCAAGGCGCGCATCGAGTTGGCCAACCCCGGTTTCGCGCTCAAACCGGACATGTTCGCCAACGTCGTCATCCGTGCCGAGGAGTCGCGGCAGAGTCTGGCGATTCCGGCCGAGGCGGTCCTCGATTCCGGCGTGCAGCAGACGGTTTTCGTCAGCCTCGGCGACGGCAAGTTTGCGCCGCGTCCGGTCAAGACCGGGGTCAAGGACGACGGCGGTTACGTGCAGATCCTCGACGGTCTCAAGGATGGCGAGCAGGTCGTCATCTCCGCCCAGTTCATGCTCGATTCGGAGAGCAAGTTGCGCGAAGCGCTGCGCAAGATGACCGAGCCGCAGGCCCCGGCGGCGGCGCCGGCAGGAACGAAGCAAGAGAAGCTGGACGATCTGTTTAAATAACCGTAGAGGCGCATTGCACGCGCCCAGGGCGGACGCGGTCCGCCCCTAGCAAACATCACCCGTGACCGAAACGGATTTTATATGCTCGAACACATTATCGCCTGGTCGATTCGCAACAAGTTCATGGTCGTTCTCGTCACCGCCTTTCTGGTGATCGGCGGAATTTATTCGCTTAAAAATACTCCTCTCGACGCCATCCCCGACCTTTCCGACGTCCAAGTCATTGTTTTTACCGAGTATCCGGGGCAGGCGCCGCAAGTGGTGGAAGACCAGATCACTTATCCCCTCACCACCAAGATGCTGGCGGTGCCGGGGGCCAAGGTGGTGCGCGGCTACTCCTTCTTCGGCTACTCCTTCGTCTACATTATCTTCGAGGACGGCACCGACATCTACTGGGCGCGCTCGCGAGTTCTCGAATACCTCAACTATGTCACCGGCAATCTTCCCAAAGGGGTCAACCCGGTCCTCGGCCCCGACGCTACCGGTGTCGGCTGGGTCTACGAGTATGTCCTGGAGAGCGACAAGCATGATCTGCAACAGCTCCGTTCGATCCAGGACTGGTACCTGCGCTACGAACTGACCTCGGTCGAGGGGGTTTCCGAGGTGGCGAGCCTCGGTGGTTTCGTCAAGCAGTACCAGGTCGCCGTCGATCCCAACCGCCTGCTGGCTTACAAGGTCTCCATCAACGACCTGATGATGGCGATCCAGAACAATAACCTCGACGTCGGCGGCGGTTCCATCGAGCACGGCGAGACCGAGTACGTCATCCGCAGCCACGGTTATATCAAGAGCCTCGACGACATTCGCAATATCGTGGTTAGGACCGGCATGGAGGGGACACCGTTGCGGGTCGGCAATCTCGCCACCGTGCGTCTTGGTCCGGAGATGCGCCGCGGTGTGGCCGAGCTCGACGGCAAGGGAGAGACGGTCGGCGGTATTATTGTCATGCGCTTCGGCGAAAACGCCTTGCAGACGATTGAGAACGTCAAGAAGAAGCTGGAAGAACTCAAGTCCGGTTTGCCGGAAGGGGTAACAATCAAGCCGGTCTACGACCGTTCCGGTCTCATCGAACGCGCCGTTTCCACCCTCAAGGAGAAGTTGCTGGAAGAAAGCATCGTTGTCGCCCTGGTCACCATGCTCTTCCTCTTCCACCTGCCGAGCGCCTTCGTCGCCATCATTACCCTGCCGGTGGCGATCCTCATGGCCTTCATCATCATGCACGCCCAAGGCCTCAACGCCAACATCATGAGTCTCGGCGGCATCGCCATCGCCATCGGCGCCATGATCGATGCGGCGATCATCATGATCGAGAACGCCCATAAACACCTCGAGCGCGACCGCGATAAGAAGCCGCACTGGGAGATCATCCTCGATGCGGCGAAAGAGGTCGGGCCGACCCTCTTCTACTCGCTCCTCGTCATCACCGTCTCCTTCGTGCCGGTTTTCACCCTGCAGGAGCAGTCCGGCCGGATGTTCAAGCCCCTTGCGTATACCAAAACCTATGCCATGGGCGCGGCGGCGCTTCTCTCGGTGACGCTGGTGCCGGTGTTGATGGGTTGGTTCATCCGCGGCAAGATCAAGTCCGAGGAAGCCAACCCGATTAATCGCTGGCTGATCCGCTTCTACCACCCGGTGGTCGATTTTGTCCTCAAGTGGCGCCTGGCCACCCTGGCGGTGGCGCTCCTCACCATGCTCTCTATCGCCTGGCCGCTGACGAAGATGGGCTCGGAGTTCATGCCGCCGCTGTACGAGGGGGACTTCCTCTACATGCCGACGACCTTGCCGGGGTTGTCGGTGACCAAGGCCAAGGAGCTGTTGCAGCAGACCGACCGCATCATCCGCCAGTTCCCCGAGGTCGAGCGCGTCTTCGGCAAGATCGGCCGCGCCGAGACCGCCACCGATCCGGCGCCGATGATGATGATCGAGACGACGATCATGCTGAAAGATGAGAAGGAGTGGCGGCAGGTGCCGGTGGCGCGTTTTTACAGCGACTGGCCCGACTGGAGCAAACCGCCTTTCCGGCTCTTTCTTCCGGATAAACGCACCATTAGCCATGCAGAGCTCAGCCAGGAGCTGAACCAGGCGATTCAGTTCCCCGGCCTGACCAACGCCTGGACGATGCCGATCAAGACCCGCATCGACATGCTCTCCACCGGGATCAAGACCCCCGTCGGCATCAAGATCATGGGGCCGGACCTGGCGGTCTTGAGCCAACTCGGCGAAGAGGTCGAAGCGGTGGTGCGGCAGGTTCCCGGCACCCTTTCGGCCATCGCCGAAAGGACGGTGGGCGGCTCCTACCTCGATTTCGACATCGACCGCGCCGCAGCGGCGCGTTACGGCATCAGCGTCTCAGACATCCAGGACGTTTTTCAGACCGCCGTCGGCGGTATGAGCGTCACCGAGACGGTCGAGGGGCTGGAACGCTATTCGGTTAACGTCCGCTTCGAGCGCGACTTCCGCAGCGATCCCGAAGCGTTGGGACGGGTATTGGTCGCCGGCATGGGCGGGCAGTTGGTGCCCCTCTCCCAGCTTGGCAAGTTTTCGGTGCGCAACGACCCCGACAG
>Ga0154464_1157_pt1 | contig 29598 bp, 33 predicted proteins | sample RifGroC2_FD_105657 | JGI IMG/M metagenome (GOLD analysis project Ga0154464, IMG submission 105657) | Desulfuromonadales bacterium GWC2_61_20
ACTCTCGGCGATCCCCGAGACCGAGCCCTCGATCCCCTGCATTGCCCGGTACGATTCCTCCAGCGACTGGCTCTGCTGCTGTGCCCCCTCGCTGACCTCGCGCGAGGAGCGGCGCAGACGCTCGGTGGCGAGGGTGAGGTCGCCCGAGGCGGTACGGGTGCGCTGCACCATCTCGCGCAGGCGGGCGACGAAACGGTTGAAGTTCTCGGCGAGGACGCCGACTTCGTCATGGGAGGAGACCTCAAGGGTGCGGGTCAGGTCCCCCTCGCCCTCGGCGATTTCCTTGAGATTGGCCACGACCGCAAAGAGGGGGCGGACGATGCCATGGGAGATCGTGAGACCGACCAGCAGGGAGAGGGCGGCGGCGACGGCGACGATGACGAAGATGAGCAGACGGAAATGACGCCGCGCCGAGATGTTTTCCGTGTTGTCGATGGCGAGGAGAATGCCGCGGTCTTTACCCTCGAGCTTGGAGATATAGAGGACATAATCGGCACTGCCGAGAGTCGCGACACCTTGGCCGTCGGCTAAAAGCGGGGGGAGATTGACGCTGCGCAGTTCGGGGAGGGAGGCGGCTTCGACTTTGCCATTGTCATAAAAGGCGACATCGGCACCACTCAGGTTCTTGAGGGGGGTGGCATAGGCGTCGTCCAGGAAGACGACCGCGGCGAGAGCGCCGATCTGTTCGGCCTGCAGTTTGACCGGGGCGACGGTGATCAGGCAGAGACGATTGTTGAAGCGCTCGATGCTGCTCTTGGCATTACCGGCCAGTCCTTCCTTGATCGTCGGCATGTCGGCGAGGTTGAGCTCTCCCTCCTTGCCGCTGTCGCCGCCGGACTGGAGAAGAACCTTGCCGGTCTTGTCGACGACCAGAGTGGTATTGAGGTTGATATTCTTCTGCATCCCCTCGACGACCCGTTTGATCTGTTCATTATCGCCGGTGAGGGAGGCGTAATAGATGGAGTTGACCATGTCGGTGTTGCCGGCAAGAAACTGGATATAGTTGGCCAGTTCCCGCTGCGAGGTTTCGACATTCTTGAGGGCAAAGTTGACCACGCCCTTGGCTCGCTGCTGCATGTCGCGGTCGAGCTGGCGCTCGATGAGCCCGTTCATGATGACCAGGGAAACGACCAGAGGGATAACCGAGAGAGAGAGGAGGGCGATGAGGATTTTCCATCGCAGGGTCAGGTTCTTCAGCATAAAATTTCCCAATCTTTTATGGTTGATCCGAGCGCCCGGACCGATGGCTGCGACAAGCAGGTTGGTGCGTCGTTTAGTGGACGGCCAGCGGGAAGAATTTCTTGGCCATGAGCTTTTGTCCCTCCGGGCTGCGGGCAAAGTCGATGAAGCGCAGCGCCACCGGTCGCGGGGAGGGACCGGTGACCAGGGTCAACGGTCGCAGTAACGGGTAACGATGAGCGGTGACCTCGGCCAGCGACGGCTCGATTCCGTCGACCCGCACCCGCTTGACGGCAGGATGATCGATCATGCTCATGCTCAGGGCGCAAATCGCCGTTGGCAATTGCGCCACCTGCTGGTCGCCATCAGTGACCAGGGGGGTGATCAGGGCCGTCGTCGTCGGCTTTCTCCCGTGCAGAATCAGCTGTTGCACGGCGGCATAGAGGCCCGAGCCGGCGGGGCCGAGGACGACAACGACCGGCTGGTCCCGTCCGCCCAGCTCTTTCCAGCTGACGATGGCGCCGCTGAAGATGCCGCGTAGCTGGTCTTGGGAGAGGCTGCTGATCGGATTGGAGCGGTGGATCACGAAAACCAGGGGGTCCCAGCCGATCTGGTACTCCTTGAGTCCGGCCGCTTTTTCGGCAGCGTTCAAAAAGCGGCCGGCTCCGGCGATATCAACCATGCCCGCCTGGAGTGTCTGTATCCCGGCGTCGGAATTGCCGCCGGAGATGGAGAAGGTGATGTTGGCGGTTTTGCTAAAGACAGTCGTCGCTTCCGGCATGAAGTCGCGTTGCAGCGTGGTGGCGCCGGCATAGCGCAGAGGCGCCTCGGCAGCGGCCGAGGCGGGGAGGAAGAGGCCGAGGAGGGCAACGGCCAGAAGGTCCCGGAAATAATTGACTGGATGGAAATTTTTCATCGTCGGTCGATGCCTCGCGCCGAAGGGGAGAGCCCCGCGTCGGAAAATAGCATTTTCTAACCGGGACTGGCAAGAGCAATTGCGCGCGAATATGGCACTTTGCCGCTGTTTCCTCCCAATGCCCAGGAGAGATTAATGCCCGGTCAGGGCAAAAATAAAGGGCTACCGTCGCCGGCAGCCCTTGTCTCATTGTTGTCTGGCGGAGAGGGAGGGATTCGAACCCTCGGTACCTTGCGGTACACACGATTTCCAATCGTGCACCTTCGGCCTCTCGGTCACCTCTCCGCAGGGGCGTTACAATACACAAAGGTCCCCGGTGTGTAAAGGGTTTTTATGCGGGGACGGCCGGGTCGCTCCTTGTGCCGGCGAGGGATTTTAAGGTATAAGGGGCGTGGCTCGAATCTGTCAATATTTGCCACGGTTTTCCATGACAACAGCAATCATCACCCTGGAGCAGGCCCTCGCCCTGCGGGATAAGGGGGCACTCCTCATCGATGCGCGTTCGCCGGCGGAGTTTGCCGAAACGACCATTCCCGGTGCCGTCAACGTTCCCCTCTTCGACGACCTTGAGCGCGCCGAGGTCGGCACCCTCTACAAGGAGGCCGGGAAAAAGGTTGCCCTCAAGCGCGGCATGGAGCTGGTGGCGCCGAAGATCCCGGCCCTGATCGCCATGGTCGAGGCGGCCAGCGGCGAGCGCCGCGGGCCGGTGCTGGTCTTTTGCTGGCGCGGCGGCATGCGCAGCCGGGCGCTGACCACCTTTCTCGAGCTGGCCGGGATCACCGCGCGCCAGATCGAAGGGGGGCACAAGGCATTCCGCGCCCTGGTGCGGGATTTCTTCGAACGCGGGGAGTGGGGGCGGTTGCTGGTGTTGCGCGGCCTGACCGGGGTCGGCAAGACCCGCCTGCTCCTGCGCCTGCAACAGGAAGGCTATCCGGTCATCGACCTGGAAGGGTTGGCGCACCATCGCGGCAGTGCCTTCGGTTACCTCGGCCTGCCGGCACAGCCGAGCCAGAAAGCCTTCGAGGCGCGGCTCTGGGATGCCCTGCGCCGCGTCCCGGCGGCCGGCTACGCCCTGGCCGAAGGGGAAAGCCGCCACATCGGCCGGCTCATCCTGCCGCAGCGGGTCCACCAGGCCCTGCAGGTCGAGACCTCCCTGTGGATCGAGGCCTCCCTCGACTACCGGGTCGCCGTCGTTCTCGACGATTACCCAGCCTGCGAGGAGTTGCAGGAGGCTTTTCTGCGGCCGTTGCAGCTGATCCGCCCGCGTCTCGGCGGCGAGGCCCACGACCGTCTCGTCGGTCACCTGCAAGCCGGGCGCTGGGCCGAGCTGGCCCGCGAATTGATGGTGCTCTACTACGACCCCCTGTACGACCATACCTGTCCGGATAATCGGATCGATATTGCCATCGAGCCGGAAGGAGAAGGGTTGGTGCGGCTCAAGGCCGCTATCGCCCGGCTCCTCGCCGCGCCGCCGGGGGCTTTACTTTCACCCCCGGCCGCAGGATAATCACGCCATGGTCGCCAAACCCGCCCCCATCCCCCTCGATTGTAATCCCCTCTGCGCCAAGTGCCGCCGCACCTGTCGCCAGCCAGCCGGGGCCCTTCTCGTCGACTGCCCCCGCTTCCTCCCCTATCCCTTCAAAATCGCCAAGCACCGCTACGAGCAGATCGACCTCTTCGGGGATGAATCCTAGACCACAGAGGGTCGTTCTGTGTAGTGCGAAGACGGCACTGCGCTTGCCCTGCTCGCCACTCGCAGCGCCGATAACAATCCCTCCAATTCCTGTCGCCGTCCGCCTTGAGTGGCGATGGCCAGTGCTTGATCTATCCGTCCAATGCTAAAGAGTGCTGATATCATCAGTTGCCGCGCCGCATAGCGTTCCCGGCGGGTCTTGCGCCTTTCGCTCGCCGCCAACGCCGCCGCACAGTAGTTATCGACCTGCGCGGTTCGGCCCAGTGCCGCTGCCCCTTGCGCTAGTCCGCACCAGCCATGTAGTTGCAACCATGGTTCGGTCTCCGCCGTCACCGCTGCTTCCATCTCCGCCAGCAACTCTTCGGCTCGCGCATTTTCCCCGCACTCGACCAAGACCTTCAATTGATCACCAAGCCAAGGATAAAACCACCATTCGCCGCGATGCAAGCGCCACAGGGTGTCGGCACGGCGAAGGCAACTCGCGACATGTTCCTGTTCGTTCCGGGTGTGATAGGCGCGGGCCAACATTGTCAGCGCGGCGATGCGCTCGAACTCCGGCGGCAGAGCCAGAACCAGGCGTTCGGCCGCGAGCATGTCGCCCTGCTGCAGCAGGGCTTCAAGGTGTGAAAAAGGGGAAGCAGAGTCCGGCGCTGACTCGGGTTTAACCGTTAGTTTGCGCAGTTCTTCTTGAGCAAGCCGCAGCGCCGGACCGCGATCAATGGCGGTCAGTGTCTGTCTGGCCAGTTCGGTGCGGCCGCCGCTGGCGAGGCGGCGGGCAAAGCAGAGTCGGGCCGAGTTGCGCCCGTGTGCGGGTAATTCGCCGATACGTTGTTGAATCTGTGCGATGAGTTGGTCAACCGTCGGCAGCGACATGGTTGGTCATCTCCCGCAGCTTGTCGACGATACGCACCATCCCCCAGGTGTCGAGATGGCAATAGTCGAGCATGTCCTGACGCAAGCGCGCGGCGGCTGCGCTGTCGGTGCCGGCGAGGAGTTCCAGCCATCCCTGCGCGGCGTCGCTGCCGTTGCCGATGGCCAGGGTGGCGTAGGAAAGCTCCGGCACCAGCGCCGGCAATACGCTCTTGATGGAGTAGGAACCGTGCAGCGGCCAGAGATAAATCTCCTTGCGCCGGAACGGGGCCATGAGATCGACGAAACGCTCGGGAAGGGCAGCGAGTCCGGCGGCGAGTTCGGGGAAGTCGGCGATCAGTTCGTTGAGGCGGCCGATTTCGAAGACCTGGTTGAAGGCGACGATGCTGCCGCTCTCCGGCAGGTGCTGCAACAGGGTGGCAATAAAGGCCGGGCGCGGATCGCTCTGGTCGGCTTCGGCGAGGAAGGCGTGATGGCGCACTGGCCCGTCCGGCACATCTTGAATGTGCAGGGAATATTGGAAGACGATTTGCTGATAAGGGTGCGAGCGGTCGTAAAGGGGGACCGGGACCATGTAGGTCGATTCGAAATCGAGATAGCTGATCGGATAGGTCAGTTCGCCGAGGAAATCGCGTATCGCCCCGGTGTCGATCCGGTTCTCCTGCCGCAAGGTGCCGGCGACCTGCAGTTTCTGGCGCCAGCCGAGCTGGTCAGCCGGCACATCCTCAAGACGCACGATCCCCTGACGATAGAGGGCAAAGGCATCGGGCTTGCCGTGATCGCGCAGGTCGAAGACCGACGGACTCGGGATGTGTGCCCAGCAGTGGCCGGAAAAGTCGCAGGTATAGGGATCGTCACAGTGCGGGCCGATGTCGATCACCGGCTCGGGCCCGGCGAGGAGTTGCATCTGTTCGGCAATAGCGGCAACAACATCGGTTTGCCGGGCTTCGGCCTCGGTGGTGACGTCGAGCCGGGTGAAGAGGGACTGCACGTCGATCTCCCCCTGGCGCACGTATTCCGTATTGATGTGTATCAGGCTGGCCTGCGCTACCGTCAGCCCGCAACCGCGCAAGACATAGAGCTGCACGGCGATGTCATCGAGGTAGACCTCCTTGAGTTTGGTCGATGATTTGACTTCGTACAGTTCCCAGCCGTTCGCTCCCCGGTGGAGGATGTCGGTCTTGACCAGCACGCCTCCATACTCGAAGGTCGCCTCGTAGAGAGTCGTTACCCCGGATACAATCGCTTCGGCGGTGCGTTTCAACTGCTCGCTCAGCGTCCCGTCGTCATAGGCGAACTCGATGCCGCCGGGGAAGAGTTGCTGGGCCAGTTGGCCGACATCGGTGCCGCTCGCGAAGATGGCCTCCTGCGCGTCGGTGGTCTCGTCGCGCAGTTCGGGGCGATGGCGATGCAGCCAGAGGGATTTGTGGCACTGCCGGCCGCGGATGAACTGGGATTTACTGAGCATGCAGAACTCCTGTGTTGATGGGTACGAAAAGGTTAATCGAAATGTGTGTCGGAATATGTCACTTGTGAAATTGAGCCGATGTTTGTCGGTACGTCAGTCGTCCTGTCGACCTGATGTCACGAATCTGGCAATGTAATCCCTGGCGAGGTCCATGCCGACCTTGGCATCGACCAGTCTGGCGCGGGCGGCCAGCCACCGGCAACATCGTTCCATTTCGGTTTTGGTATGTAGGTTTTGTGCCAATAGCCAGATGATATCCTCGTGCGGATTGAGGCCCATGGCGTTGGCAATCTTGGCCAAATCCATTTCTCGAAACCGCAGACTATTATATTGATCGAAGTCTGCAATTTCGCATGATTCAAGACATCTGCGAATGCGCGAATCCAGACCGAAGATTTTTTCCGGCAGGAGATCCGAGGTAATAACGACCTGTTTACCCTCTTCGAGGAGTGACGACAACACGAAGGAGAATGCGTGCTCCGCTTCCTCCTTTCCGGCAAGATCAGGAAGATTGTCGAACAGCAGGACATCCACCTCACTCAGTCGTTCAATGTATCTGTTTCTGGTCGATACGAATCCGGAACGGGTATCCTGGATCAAGTGCCGTCCGCTTGTCAGAACAACGCGGGCATCCGGTCGTGATATCAGGATGGCATTGCCGATGGCATGTAGCAGGGTGCTTTTCCCGTGACCGGTAGCACCAAATAAGAGCACGGGATTATATGCCTGTCCTGGATTTTCTGCTACGGCACGTCCCACCGCGTAAGCAAAACTCATGGGATGGTAGGTATGAAGTTTATCGAAGGTTAATTGTGGATCGAGTCCCGTTTCAAGGGGGGGTGCTTCCGGGTCATAATCATAACTTAAACGCTTATAATCCAGGAGCCTAGCCAACAGAAGCGAATCGGACGCCGATGCCATGGTGGTAGAGAATTTTTCAAATATATAACATCCCTTTGCAAAGCCGTAGCAGGTTGTCGTCACGAAATGAACAGAGCCGATTTCATAGCTATTGTCCGAAAGGAATGCGTCGAACTGATCTTTGCTCGGAAGATGGACGTTCAGTTCGCATGAAACTAAATCTCCAAAACCGGAACCATGCGTACAAAAGCCAAAGATGGTTCCAATGCGGAGGCTTAAGTCATACTCTACGTTCTCGATCAACAGGACGGTGCTTATGGAAAATCGCCCTTTTCTCTCCAGATTGCGAAGCAGCAACATTTCAGCATTGGATAACGTCGGCACATTTACCTCCTTTGGCAGGCGTGATAGTTGTGATTTCATGCGCATTGCCCCCAGTACGAGTTTGTGCTGGGAATAATCCTGATCCGTGTCAGAAGCGGACACTCCGCGCACAAAAAAGCCCCGGCGGTTGGGCCGGGGCGGAAATCTGCAGAGCGGCACCTTGCCGCCACAGCACTTGTTAACAACAGGGGTCATCTCACACCCTCAACCAAAAAATGGAAGAGTTGTGCCTTTTCCGAAAAGTCACCCAGGGCGCCATCTAGCTGAATTTCTACAGCAGGCCCAAGCTGCACAAAATAGTCAATGTGCTCCGGAAAGATGACAAGTTCAACCTCGCCGTGATCGTCGCGAAACAAACCATACCCCAAACGCCGCCCATCGTTGGTTGGCAACACTCTAAGTTTACAGAGCTTCCCAACCAGTGAGGCGCGAGCGCCGCACACCATATGAATGAAGTCGATGGTTGTGCAAGGTGTGTAGTGTTTGGTGCTGTCTGTGATTTCTTGTCCAAATAGTTCCAATAAACTTGCATGCTCCCTCTCTGTAACAGATGTCAGTTCTGGTTCATAGAGAGTGAGAGTAATCCCCCATTCGTGCTTGATAATTCCGTAGTTATTGCAGGTTGCGCAATAAATGGCCCCGGACTGCATAAAACTCAACCATTTTTCTTCTTCGACTAAATCTGCGCAGGCATAAATATTGATCTCGAACGGCCTCAAAAAACAATCCAAACCGCGACAATTGGCCTGAATCTCAAATTTCCCTATATCGAGATCAATGATTTTGTCATTCGGATCAGCAACACCCTCTTTGCGCCAATAGGAGCGAATAGAGTCAATGATAACGATAGTTTTGAGTTGAATACGTTCTTCTGCAAAGAAAATTTCAAGTGGATCAACTTGTTCTGGCGTGGAATCCATGGTTGCTCCTTACGAGATGTTTTCTACTTGAATGAGATTGGTCCGAAATAGTGGCCACCATGTAATGGCGAGGCAGTCATTGGCGAGAATCTGCCGCACCACCGCGAGAAGTTCGTCGCGGCCAAGGACAGGCGGGCCGCCGGGGCGTAGCTGACCAGAAAGACAAGGGGTTGGTAAGTTTCGTGCGGTTCACCCAGTGTTATGGCGCCACGCAGGTACCACCCAGCCGCATTGCGATGATCTGACAGCAGATCGACTATGTTCACCGCCCACGTCACCTTGCCGCAGCAGTTGTCCGTGCATTTGATCTCTCAGCCCATATCGGTCTCCAGTTTGTGTTTGTCCCAAGGATAAACCTGGGCCGTGTCAGAAGCGGTCACTCTGCACACAAAAAAGCCCCGGCGGTTGGGCCGGGGCGTAGTTAATATGACTTTATTGCCAATGAGTTGACTATGTATGCTCTATGAATTTTTTTACAAGGGGAGCCCACGTCTCACTTGAGAATCCAGAGCTTGGATGTTTGATGCATCCTAAAATGATCTCACTGCCGTCAGGTCGCGTGATGGCCCAAAGGTCAAGCTCAGTTCCGTTTTCAGTAATAGTGCCAGTGCTTTTTCCTCCGATATTGAGCCCGTCCCAAAGTCGGTAACCAAGGACAAGAATCTTGTCTGGGGAAAGTGCATTGACCACCTGCATAAAAGGTATCTTTGCGGCCTCCCACATCTGGTTGTCAGGAGCCATTCTGGCTTCGTCAAGCGAAGCCTGAATGTAGTTGTAAAATGATACGGTTTGCCAAAAATTCTCTCTGCTTTGTTGAGAGTGATGTGCACCTGTAACGACTTGCATGATATTTGTCCAAAATGGGTGGCTCCATTTATTGTCAATATAATCCTTTGTCAACTGCCTAGTGGCGTATTTGTCGTCATCGTCAACAGAATAATGGGATTCTCCCAGGATCAATAGGTTTCCATTCCATTTATTTTCAAAATAAGCATCACCTATCCACGGTAAAAAATTTACATCACACATGCTCTGGTCAAGGTTGTGTTGCATATAATCCTTCTCCTTCGTTAGAGGTGTTGCTAGCGTAAAGATATCATCCAAGACCACGTACGACTTTCCAGATAAACCTGCGATTCCTCATTCCCCAGCACGTCATGAGCCAGTACAACCACGCCGCGATGATAACCTTGCGCCGTCCACTTGTAAAGGCGACATGCAAGACCGTAAACGGTCAAATCGTGGGTACCGTCGGCGATCTTCTTCGGTTCAATGCTTAAGTAGACATGAACTTGATCTCCTATGGGTGCTCCGAACCGCGTTCGGCTGATAAATTGTAACTCCTCGACCAGGCGCCCGTGAAACCAAACCTCATAGATGTCGTAAAAGTCTATCTCCGGTACGGATACCTCTCCGCCCTTCGCCTCTTCCTCGATGTGTTCGTTCAGCTTGATCTTCCAGCCGCGTTTCTCCGCCAGTTGTTGTCGCTGCTGGGCGCGCTCCAGTTTCTGTTTGCGCCGCCTTAATGCCGTCTCGGCATCGGCCTTGGCTTTGAGCCGGGCCATGTAGTCAGGTTTGCAGATTGCTTCCATGCGTGTCTCCTCAATGGGTTTCGGTATCACCCGTTTGAGGAGGTAATCAGGGCCTGAATTTTTGAACCGCTGTAAATTATTTTTCGCCAATCAAGAATAAAATAAGGAGGGCGGATACTTTCTCTAAAGTGCCGCCCCCCTCTAATGCTTCCCTCGTCTGGGTGTTGCCAACCTTGTTACACGACCCTGATCTCAACCTTCCCATTGACCGCCTGGGCGTAGCGTTTCAGCGACCTCAGGCTGGGCAGCGGATGCCCGGATTCAAGGCGCGCAACAACCGATTGGGTGGTTCCCATCCGTCGGGCGACTTCTTCCTGGGTCAAATGAGCTTTCTTCCTCGCCTCGATGAGCTGGGCCGCCAGGGCGAACTCATCTTCGAGCTGCACAAACGCCGCATGGAATTCCTCATCCTGCAAGAGTTCCTGTTTTACCACCGCCATCTTTTTACCCATGATCGATCTCCTTCATTCGCGACAGCGCCAGAATAGCGCAGAGAAAGGTACAAAAGGAACTATCTTCCCCTCAGCGCCCAATGATCGGAATTCCCCTTCAGCGAAGAACCCCCAAATTCCTCCTCTCTTGTAATTTGCCGCAGTCAAGGGCACAATGACAGACGGAAAAAGATAACTTAATCACCAGGGAGGATGCTATGCCGATGGCGCTGGAAAAATGTTTTGACGCATTGGTCAGCGATGTGCAGGCGATGCAAAAGGAGCTGATCCTTGCCAAGATGAGCAAGGTTAGGCATCTCCATCGCCGCCGGGGTTCGTGGGACGCGCTGGCGCAAAAGGTCGCGGCTGCCTGGGATAACGTGCCGGCGGTCGATGAAATTGCCGCGCAGCGAGAAAAACAATGGTGAAGTCGGTCACTGTCGATAGTTCAGTCATCATCTCGTCGCTTTTGCCGTCCGAAAAACGCCACGTTGAAGCAATTGCCCTATGGAACAAAGTGCTGAGCGGCGAAACCCCGGCAGTCATGCCTTATTCGATATTGGTGGAAGTCGTCGCCGCTGTCCGTCGGCGCACCGGGTCGCAAGATCTGGCGCTTGAAGTTCTCAAGGCGCTGGAAACGCTTGATACGGTTTCGTTTGTCATCCTCGATGGGCGTTCTTCCGCCAAGGCCGCACGGATTGCCGCCAGCACCGGATTGCGCGGCATGGATGCACTGGTGGTCCAGGTGGCGAAGGAGTACAAAGCCGAGTTGATAACGTTCGATCTGGAAATGGAACAAAAAGCCGCAACGATTTTGTGATCCACCCGTGAATGCCGGAAGGAAGTGAAACAGAAAAGGGGCAGGCTGATATCAGCCTGCCCCGATGTATATTCTTGTGCTGCCTGGCGATTATCCCAACCTATTCAAAAATGCCACCACTTTCGGGGTGAACTTCTCCGGTTCGACGAGAAACGAATCGTGGCCGTAATCCGAGTCGATGAGGTGATACTCCACCGGCTTGCCGAGGCGGCGCAGGACGGTGACGACCTCTTCGGTCTGCCCCGGCGGGTAGAGCCAGTCGGAGGTGAAGGCGAACCAGAGGGAGGGACAGCTCAGGTGTGACAAGGCGTCGTCGAGGCCGTCGAAGTTCCAGGCGACATCGTAGAGATCGAGGGTCTTGGCCAGATAGAGAAACGCGTTGGTGTCGAAGCGCTCGACGAAGCTGGCGCCGTTGTAGGCGAGGTAGCGTTCGATCTCGAAGCGGCCGAAGAAATCGAAGAGACCGTCGGTGGCGGTGAACTTGCGGCCGAACTTGAGGTGCATCGAGGTGTCGGACAAAAAAGAGATATGGCCGACGGCACGGGCCAGGGCGAGACCGTCGGCGGGGGGGTGCTCCGGTTTGTAGTTGCCTTTTTTCCACAGGGGGTCGTTGAAGACCGCCTGGCGGGCGAGGGCATTGAGGGCGATGGCCATGGGCGAGGTGCGGCCGGTGCCGGCGATGGGGATGATGGAGCGGACCACTTCCGGATAATGGATCCCCCACTCCAGCGCCTGCATCGCCCCCATGCTGCCGCCGATGACGGTGAGGAGGGAGGGGATGTCGAGGCGGTCGAGGAGGAGTTTCTGCGCCCGCACCATGTCCCGGGCCATGACCACGGGAAAGGTGAGGTTGTAGGCCTTGCCGGTGCGCGGGTTGATGCTGGTGGGGCCGGTCGAACCCTTGCACGAGCCAATGACGTTGGAGCAAAGGACGAAGTAGCGCTCGGTGTCGAGGACTTTGCCCGGGCCGATCATGTCGTCCCACCAGCCGGCCTTGCGGTCCTCTTCGCTGTGGCGGCCGGCGGCGTGGGCGTCCCCGGTCCAGGCGTGGCAGACGAGGATGGCGTTGGAGCGGTCGGCGTTGAGGGTGCCGTAGGTTTCATAGGCGAGGCGCAACGGTCCGAGGAGGCGGCCGCTCTCCAGCTGCAACTCGACCTCGAAGTCGGCGTATTGGGTGGTGACGATCCCGACCGAAGCGGACAAAGACTGACTCCTAATCCTAAAACGTAAAAAGGCCCCTTCTCGAAAAGATGAGAAGGGGCCTTCACGGATACGGTAGGGGCAAAAAGTATCGGTCGGGCTCCGTCCCCATCTTTCCCGCCGCGGCGCAAAGCCGAAAGCAGGAAGGAATTAGCACCTGACGTCCGCCGCAGCCTTGGCGAAGGGGACCGGTTGCTGTGGTTTCACAGGGCCTTATCCCTCCACCACTCTTGATAAAGACGATGCTATGCGGTTGTGAGGCAGGACTCTACCGGAAAGGTTGGATCGTGTCAAACGCTTTCAGCTGGCGCTTTCAGCTGGGGGGTTGCGCTGGAGAAGAAGTGTCCGGGGCGAGAGGGAGGATAACGGTGAAGGTGACCCCTGCGCCGGGGCTGCTGGTCGCGTCGATCTGGCCGCCATGAGCTTCGACGATAGCCCGGGTGATATAGAGGCCGAGACCGGTGCCAGAGGGGGCGTGATCGGAAGCGTCGGCCCGGTAGAATTTTTCGAAGATTCTTGCCAGGGTCTCCGGAGAGAGCCCCGGACCTTCGTTGTGGAGACGCAGGCGAAAACCGGCAGGAACCGTTTCGCCACTGATCTGGATGCGGCTGCCGGAAGGTGCGTACTTGACCGCGTTGCTGAGGAGGTTCTCGAGAATCTGGGTGAAGCGGTCCTTGTCGACCAGGAGCAGGGGGCAGCGGCCGGGGAGGCGGACCTCAAAGCGGTGGCCGCTGTTGCGGGCGCGGTAGCTGGCGAGAAGAGCATCGAGAACCGGTTTGGGGCGGCAGGGAGAGGGGTCGAGGGGGACCGCGCGCCCGGCTTCGATGCGGCTGACATCGAGAAAACGATCGACCAGGCGGGAGAGGAACACGCCCCGTTCGTGGATAATGGCGAGGTATTCGTCCCGCGTCACCGGGTCGAGGTCTTTCTCCAGCTGCAAAACTTCACTGAAGCCGATGATCGCCGTCAGCGGCGTCTGGAATTCATGGGCGGCGGTGGAGACGAAGTCAGTGCGCAACCGGTCGGTTTCCCGCTCCCTGGTGACGTCGACAAGAATGCCGACGATGCCGGCGACACGGCCGCTGTGATCGTTGTAGGTCGCTTTGCGACAGGCGACCTCGCGCTTCTTTTGGTCACGACCGGTAAAGGGGAGTTCATAATAGCAGCTGCCGGGGTGGGCCAGGAGGTCGCGGTCGGAGGCCAGGTGCACCGCAGCCTCTTCAGCGGTCAGGACATCGCTGACCGTATGGCCGAGCAGCTCGGCCCGGTGAATGCCGATGAGTTCCTCGAAAGCGCGGTTGCAGCCGCGATAACGACCCTGGATGTCCTTGAAAAAGACCGGGGTGGGGATTTCATCGACCAGGGTGGAGATGAGGGTCAGCTGTGCCGCCAGCTCATCTTCGGCCGTGCGGCGCCGTTCGACTTCGCCGGCGAGTTCGCTGTTGCGTGTCTGCAGATCGAGTCGCGCGGCTTCCAGTCTCGTAATCATGCGGTTGAAGCTGGCGGCGAGCCGACCGATCTCATCGCTGCCGCCGATGGCGATCGGCGTAGTGTAATCGCCTTCGGCGACGGCAGCGGTGGCTGTGGTCAACTGCTGTAACGAAAGGACGATGGCGGTCGAGAGAGGAATGCTCAAGAGAAAGGCGATGGCCCCGAAGGTCAAGGTGATGATGAGAATTTCCCCGCTCAGCGCGTTGACGGCGCGGCTGATCGGCTCAGTTGAAATGCCGACCCTGACCTGCCCCAGCCCTCCCCCTGCACCGATCGGCGCGGCGATATCGTAAATCGGTCCCTGCTCTGTCGACAGGTAGCGCAAGTGAAAACGTTCGCCGGCGGCAAGAGTGTTGGCGGTCAGCAGTTCGCCGGGGAAGGTGCGGCCGAAAGTGTGAGCCAGAACTTCGTTGCCACGGGGACGTACGAAAAAGATGTAGACGATGTCTTCTTCGGTTTGCGCTTGTTCGATGGCCAGCAACTTCAAGCCAAGCCGATCACGGGCCAGGACCGGGTCTGCTGCCTGCCGTGCCAGGTTGCAGGCGATGGAGACGCCGCGCTTTTCCAGCTCCTGGCGCAGCTGTCGTGAAAAGTTGTATTTGACAACAATGGCGCTGGCGAGGCCGATGAAAAGGATCAGTCCGCCCAGGGTCAAGAGAATTTTCTGGCGCAGGCCCAGCGACAGGGTCATGGTTGTTTACGCTGGGCAGGCTGGCGCTGTACGGGGGGGAGCATCTGGCGGATGCTGTCGTAGGCGCTGTCGTCGATCAGGGCAAAGCGGTCGATGTTCATCCCTTTGAGAATCTTGGCGCCTTCGGCATTTTCGTGCATGCCCAGGAGCGCTTGGCGCAACTGGTCGCGGCGACCTGCATCGAGGTGCGGGGCGACGACGACCGGCGGTATGCCGTAGGGATCGCTGCGGGCGATGATGCGGGTTTTGGCGGTGAGCTCGGGATGAAGCTTGGCCGCGTATTCCCAGATCAGGCTGTCGACGGCGGCGCCGTCGACCAGATGCTCGGCGACGGCGCGAATGGAGCGGTCATGACCGTAGGTGAAGGAGGTGGAGCGGAAAAACTGTTCCGGGGTCTCGCCGAGGCGGGCCAGCATCGCCGTCGGCACCAGTTTGCCGGAGTTGGACTGCGGATCGGTAAAGGCAAAGTTCTTGCCGCGCAGGTCGGCGAGGGAGCGGGCCGGGCTGTCGGCAGGGACGATGAGGTAGGAGTAATAGACGGCCTCCCCCTTGACCACCGGTGCCACCAGCAGGGTCAGACCGAACTCGTCGTGACCGGAGACGTAGGGGCCACCGCAGACAAAGGCGAAATCGGCTTTGCCACTTTGCAGGAGTTTATTGGTCTCGGCATAGTTGCCGGGGTCAAGGGGATGGATGGTGACATTGAGGCGTGTTTCCAGGTAGTCGAGGAGCTCGCGGTAATAACCGTAGCCCTCCTGCGGCGTAATCATGGCGCCGACACAGACGGTCAGCTCCGCCCGGCTATCCGTTTGCTCTGTCGGGACCGTTTGCCGCTTGTCGAGGCTGACCGGCAGCGGCTTCTCCTCCGGCGAGCAGCCGGGGAGAGACGCGACCAGCAGCACAGCGTACAAGAGGCGGAAGATCGACGATGCAGGTTGTGACATGGGTGCCTCCTCATCCCCCCGAATCTGTGCAGAGTCTAACCTAACTTGGCGGAGGAGGGAAGAAAGGAAAAGACCGGCGCGCTAATTCGGAAAGGCAATTCTGTTGACAGGCGATGAACACGCGACCTATCTTGCTCCCTGCCACATGCCTCATCAATCCATTGTGCGAGCCATACCATGCAATTTCCCCCCCAGCTCGTTTTGGCCTCGGCCTCACCGCGACGCAGCGAATTATTGGCCCGCCTCGGCATCCGTTTTGCCGTAGCGCCGAGTGCCATTCCCGAAGAGCCTCTCCCCGGCGAAAGTGTCGTTGACCATGTCCTGCGCCTGAGCCAGGAAAAGGCGCGCGAGGTGGCGGCCCGGCCGGAGGTCGCCGGGCGCTGGTTTCTCGGCAGCGACACCGAAGTCGAACGCGATGGGGTGGTTCTCGGCAAGCCGGTGGATGCGGCAGCGGCGGCGGCCATGCTCCGCTCCCTGTCGGGGCGCGCCCACCAGGTGGTCTCGGGCTACGCCGTTTACGATCGCGTCAGTGGTGAAATGACCGCTGGGACGGTGCTGACAAAAGTTTTCTTCAAGGATTTGACCGAGGTGGAGATTTCCGGCTACATCGCCAGCGGCGAACCTTTCGATAAGGCCGGCGCCTATGCCATCCAGGGGCTCGGCGCCTTCATGGTCCGCGCCATCGATGGGAGTTACACCAACGTCGTCGGCCTTCCCCTCTGTGAAGTCGTCACGGTTCTGGAGCGTCTTGGCGCCATCACCCTTTTTGCCGACCCTTTGTAGGGACAGGCTTCGTGCCTGCCCTGGGCACCCACAAGGGGTACCCTTACAGGATATTCATCATGTCTTTTGCCGCCAACCTCGCCGCCATTCAGACCCGTATCGCCGCTGCCTGCGCCCGTTGCGGCCGCGACCCGGCAACCGTACGCTTGCTGGCGGTGAGCAAGACGGTGGCGGTGCCAGGGGTGGCCGAGGCGGTGGCGGCAGGGCAGCAGCTCTTCGGCGAGAACTACGTGCAGGAGTTTGTCGCCAAGGCCGCGCAACTGCCGCCGACTCTTGAGTGGCATTTCATCGGGGCGCTGCAAAGCAACAAGGTTAAATATCTGGCGGGGAAAGTCGCTCTCATCCATTCCGTCGACCGCCTGACCCTGGCCCGGGAGATCGACCGGCAGTGGGGGAAGCTCGGACTGTGCGCCGATATCCTCCTCGAAGTCAATCTGGGCGACGAAGGGAGCAAGGCCGGCAGTGGCGCTGCCGAGGTGCTGGCCCTGGCGACCGCCGTCGCCCGGCTGCCGCATCTGCGCCTGCGCGGTTTGATGGCTCTCCCGCCGTTCCTCGACGATCCGGCAGCGGTGCGTCCCTACTTCCGCCGTCTGCGCGAGCTGGCGCTGGAGCTGAGCCGTGCCTTGCCGGGGATCGAACTCCCCGAACTCTCCATGGGGATGAGTCACGATTTCGAGGTTGCCATCGAAGAAGGGGCGACTTTGATTCGCGTCGGCACCGCCCTTTTCGGTGCCCGCCCGCCGAAACCGCCGGGGTGATTAAATCAATCGTCCCAATCCGAGTTCATAATCCAGAGCCGATGTCCTACACGACCTTACTTTTCGATCTCGATGGCACCCTGGTCGATTCGGTGGCCGATCTCGCCACTGCCGTCAACCTGTTGCGCGCTGAACTGGGACTCCCTCCTCTGCTGCCGGTGACGGTGCGGGAACTCGTCGGTGACGGGGCGCGCGAACTGGTGCGCCGGGCCCTCCCGGAAGGGGTGTTCGCGGAGGCGCGATTGCAGCGATTTCTCCTTCTCTATGGCGAACATCTTGCCGACCAGACCATGGTTTACCCCGGCATCCGTGAACTTCTGCAGATTTTCCCTCCCGCCTCCCTCGCCGTTGTCACCAACAAACCGCTCGGCCTGACCCTGCGCCTGCTGGAACGACTCGATCTCGGGGATCGCTTCGGCGCCGTTATCGGTGGCGACAGTTGTGCGGTCAAGAAACCGTCGCCGGTCCCGATCCGCCTCGCCCTGCATCGCCTCGGCCGCCCGACGGCCGGCGCCCTCATGATTGGCGATCACCATACCGACCTGCGCGCCGGGCATGGGGCCGGGGTCGCCACCTGTTTCTGCGCCTGGGGGCTGGGGCATGACGACGGCCTCATCCCCGACCTGCGCGCCGCGACCGTCGCCGAGCTGGCGGCCCTGCTCGCATGAAGTCCGCGGCCCTCGACCTGGCTCAGCCGTTGACGCAGAAGGAGATCGCCCTCTTCTTCTTCCCGATGCTCCTCAACGTGCAGATGATGAGCATCTCTCATTCAGTCATCAATGCTTTCCTCGCCCGCGAGGCCGAGGCGATCACCGCTCTCGCCGGTTTTTCGGTGGCGATGGTGATTCATCTCCTCCTCGCTTCCCCCTCCTACCAGAACCACACCATCACCATCGCCATGGTGCGCGGGCGCAAATCGTACCGCGGAACGGTGATTTTCGTCATCGTCGTCGCCTTCTGGGTCTCCCTCCTCCTCGCCCTCCTCGCCTTCACCGAGGTCGGCGATTTTGTCCTGCGCAGCGGCCTCGGCACCACCGGGGCGGTGGCGACGCAAGCCAAGGAGGCCCTGGGTCTCTGCGTCTTTCTCCCCTTCATCACCGGCTTTCGCGGTTTCTTCCAGGGACTGCTCATGCAGCAGCGCCATACCGCTCTGGTTTCCACCGCCACCGGAGTCCGGGTCGGCGCCCTTTTTCTCTTGCTGGTCGTCGGTCGCCGATGGTTTTCCGGCGTCGCCCTCGGCGCCTTCGGGCTGGTCGGCTGTGTCGCCGTGGAAACCCTCCTGGTCGGTTTTTTTGCCCTGCGGCAACCCCCCCAATACCTGCCGAGCAGTCATCCCGAACGGGGCACCACCGAGATCCTGCGTTTCGGTTTTCCCCTCGCTTACGCTTCCTGTCTGCAACAGACCATCCCCATCCTCATCAGCGCTCTCCTTGGCCGCCTCCCCGATGCGACTGTCGCCCTGGCCGCCTACGGCGTGCTGCGCGGCTTTCTCTTCCTCCTCGCCGGACCGATGCGCAACCTGCAGCAGGCTTACCAGACCCTGGTGCGGGGTCCGCAGGACTTTGGGGTGGTCATGCGTTTCTGCCGCCGGGTCGGCAGTGCCCTCGCCGTCGGCATCCTTCTCATCGCCTTTCCCCTGCGCGGCCCCGTTCTCGGCACCCTGATGGGGCTCGACCCGGCCATGTGCGACTATATCGCCCTCCCGCTCACCGCCAGTGCCCTCTATCCCCTCCTCTATGGATTTTCCAACGTCCTGCGCGGTTATTTTACCGAACTGCATCGTACCGCCGAGCTCGGCCGCTCAACCATCTACAAGGTCCTCTTTCTCCTGTGTATCTGGGCGCTGCTCCTGGTGATCCCCCTTCCCGTGCCGGGGATCGTCCTCGCAGTTTTTCTCCTCCTGGCCAGCGAGGCCGGTGAAGCGTTCTATCTCGTGTTCCGGCGCCGTTATCTGCTGGCGCACTGAAGAGGACTTGCCGGCAGCAGGGCAACGGCCGTACACTGAACCCATGGACCTCGATACGGACAAGAAACATCCCTGCCCCGATTGCACCTGCTGTCAGTGGTGCAGTGACGAGCGCTGTCGGGTGTGTCTGAAGGCTTCGACCTGCTGCAAGCGCAAGTTGAGTCTGGCCGAACAGATCGCCCGCTACGAAGAGTTCAACCGGCGCGAGAGGGAAGAGGCGGGCTGAAATACAACATCCGGAAAAGATCGCGCCGCCCAGGGATATCCCCGGGCGGCGCGTTTTCGTTGCAACCGAACTCATTCGACATTTATTCTGGTCCGCCCTCCCTCTTCTCGCCACCGAACCGTTCCCGCAACTCGAGGCGCGCCAAGGTCTCCCGCTCCTCACTGATCGCTTCAGCGCAGAATGTGCGCTGATGATAGGCGGAGAGGACGAGGATGGTTGCTCCGGCGGCAAGAACAGCCCAGAGGTTCTCCACGCTTGCTCTGGCCAGGTGGAAGAAAATATAGAAGCCGGTCAGGTAGCCGACGTGGGCGAAGCCGGAGCCCGGGGGATGACCCATGGTCATGCGCGAGAGGATGAGGACGATGGCGGAGAAACTGTAGATTACCAGGGCCAGGCTGATCAGGTTGAGGGGCGGGGCCGGTCCGAGAAAACTGCGGATTTCCGGGGAGAGGGGGAAGAGACGTTCAAGTCCGTAGTAGACGGCTGAACTCACCAGTAAAAAGAGCGCCATCGCCCACAAGCCGCGCAGGGATCTGGCCTCAAGCTGCCGGATCTTCGTTTCGGTTTGCGCGCGCAGCGTCGTCATGCCGCGATCCTCGCCCGAAGTTCGGAAAACGTCGGTTTCATGAAGTTGCCATCGTATATGCTCAGTCTTTTATTACTCCGCTCTTGGCACTAAGTACGGCGAGCTCAGCGAGCGCGGCGTGCAGTCGACGGCGCAGGCGATGATGGTTATCGGCTACGGTGCCGATCTCGTCATGCAGTCCATGTCCTTCGTCGTTCAAACTATCATTGATTTCGCGACCGGTAAAGTCTATGAGGCGCTGGATTGGGGTGATGACACTGCGCCGCAGTAGCGCCGCCACCCCGATCCCGGTGAGGATCAGGAGCATGAGGGTGAAGATGGCCATGCGCCAGCGTAGCGAGGCCAGGCTGGCCTGCAGGGGGGCAAGGTCAAAGCCGATGTCGAGAATGCCGAGAATTTTCTGCCCTTCCGGGTGGACATGGCAAGAGGCGTTGGAGCAGGACGGCTCGTTGTAGATAGGGGCGGTAACGGCGAGGATGTCCCCCCCACGCGTGCCGACGATGCGGCGGGCCTGTTGCATCTGTTCGAGGGTTGCGCGAGGCGTTGGCGTGTTGTGGCAACCGAGGCAGCCGCCGGCGTCCTTGTCGACGAAGCGACCGGTTTCAACCCGGTTGCTGGAGAAACTGATCAGCCCCTTTTTGTCGAAGATGCGCAGGTGGTCAACTTCCTGTTGCCGGCCGACGCTGTCGACGATGTTGCCGAGAGTCTCGCGATCGGCCCGCAGCATGGCAAAGCGCGTCGACTTGACGACGGTATCGGCCAGGGTCAGGGAATGAGCGACCGCATCGCGGGTCATGTCGGCCTTGATGCCGGCATAGAGCAGGATGCAGCAAACAAGGGCGAATCCGGTCACCGTCACTGCCACGGGAACGATTGCTTTGGCGCCGAGATTGTTCAACATGACCCACCTCCGTTTCCCTTTTTCGGATACTCGCCGTCGCTGTCGCAGCGGCCTCCAGCCGGCGGTCTGCGCTGCCGACTGGAGGCCTGGCCGGTTTTATGGATCGAATATGCGCTTACTTGTCCAGCCCCGTACGATAGGCGGCGACCGGTGCCGGTTCTGGAGTGTTGTGTGCGCGCACTGTTTCTGCTGCTGCCACCGGGACTTCTTGCGGGAGTGGTTTCATGGCAAAGAGAATCGGCAGACGATAGAGGATGAAGCGATAGGTGGCGACGTAGAGGGCAAAGATCGCCAGGCTGATGACGATCTCTTTCCAGTGCGGAATCTCCTGATAGAGCTTCCAGTTGAAGGCGACGAGCGCCGTGTTGAGCCGATTGAGGACGATGCCGAAGATCGTGACGAAGGCGGCGAAGCGAATCAGACCGACTTGATTGTAACGGATTCCGCGGGCAAAGAGCACGAGGGGCAGGACAACCCCAAAAAAGATCTCGAACAGGTACCATTGACCCCAACCGGTGGCGAGGTAAGCCCATTCGTTATCGTGGGCGACGGCGATGAGTTTAATGGTGAGATAGGTGATCAGACCCATGCTGGCGCCTTTGGCGAGGGAGACGGTGAGACGATCGAGACTGTTTTTGAAGGTCTCGTCGCAGCGCCAGGCCATGGTTTTGCTGACGATGGTGCTGACGGCAATGACCATGCAGAGGCCGCCGGGGATGGACGAGCAGAAGAAGTGAATCCATTGAAAGGAGGAAGAATACCACAGCGGGTGAATCTTCCCCGGAGCATAGGTAAAGAGCGCGCCGAGAGCTCCCTGGTGCAGGGTCGACAGAATGATGCCGGAGACGGTCAGGCCGACGGCGATCCGGCGAATGAAGCGCTTGCCCCATAGCCAGTTCATCCACTCGAAGAAGGAGGCCGAAACCTCGGCAATCTGCACCGAGAGATAGGTGGCGACATGCCAGCCGACGAGGAAGAGAACCGCCGCCGGGCCGAAGGCGACGGTCATCGGATAGGGGAGCCGCCAGGGCTGGCCGAGGTCGACGAGGAGGTAAACAACGGCAAACAGATAGCCGAGCAGGCCGTTCAACAAGGCCAGTCGCTCGATCGGCTCAAAATCGTGGCGGCCGAAGATCTCCACCGTCGTCCCGAGCATGAAGCCGGAGGCGGAGAGGGGGACCATGCAGAAGAGACCGAAGCCGAGAAAGAGCCCCCAGGGATAATCATTGGAGGAGTGGGTGACCGCACCGAGACCGAAGATGAAGCGTTCGAGGATAAAGGGGAGGCCGACAACCATGGCCAGCCCGAGAATCCAGTTCATCGGATTACGCACGGCTTGGCTCAGGTACTGACGCGGAGTCAGGCCGAGAAGGACTTTTTCCAGGAGGCTCCAGCGTCGGCCCGGAGCCCTTTCCTGCGAGTCGACGGGCTTGATGCCCAGGGCGATCATCGTTTTCATGGTCATGACTCCTCGTTGTTGGAATGGTCACCCTCGGTGCCGTGCTCCTGGCGTTTGGCCAGCAGGTGGAACCCGGTGAAGAGCGCCGGCCAGATGGCCAGGACCATCGGTACGGTACCCAGAAAGTCCTTGACGTTGTTGATGATCGGTTCCTTGCCCATGGTGGTGTCGAAACCGACTTGCTCAAAAGGGGCGCTGGAGAGGTACATCCAGGCGGTCCCGCCGACTTCGCTTTCGCCGTAGATGTGATCGACATAGCGATCGGGATTGGCCTTGATTCGTGCCCGTCCGATCTTCAGGAGCTCATCCCGGTAGCCGAAGGTCAAGGCTTCCTGCGGGCAAATTCCGACACAGGCTGGCGGCTGACCGTTTTTCAGCCGGGTTTCGTAGCAGAAGATGCACTTCTTGATCATCGGGTTGAAGGCGCTCGAATAGCTGTAAGCCGGGACCTGGAAGGGGCAGGCGATCATGCAGTTGCGGCAGCCGACACAAACCTTGGAGTTGTAGATGACCGCACCTTCGCGCGTCTTGGTGTAGGCATTGACAAAGCACGAGGTGAGGCAGGCCGGCTCGTTGCAATGGTTGCACTGTGACTTGCGGTAGACCGGTTTGGTCGCCCCTTCGGGGTCATAGCGATTGACGACGGTATAGGCATTCTCGTCGGTCCGGCGTTTCTGCCCCCCATGGAAGGTCTGATCGAAGACCGATTTGTCCTCGAAGGACTGGGCCGGCGGGGCCAGGCCCTGCTCCTTGTTGCAGGCCGCTTCGCAACTACGGCAGCCGATGCAGCGGGTCAGGTCGACGAGTACCCCCATGCCGTCGGGGTATCCTTCGAAAGACCCGGATGCCATGGCCTTGCAGGCAGGGGCCAAGGTGACCGCGGCGCTACCGGCCAGACTCGTCACCAAAAATTTTCTACGGCTCATTCCGCTCATGACAAGCTCTCCTTGTAGTTGTTGCCGCCCCTAGTGGGCGCCTGCCGCCGGTTTTGCCGACTGGCTGCCAGGATTGTAGAAGACTGTGCCGGCCGGGGTCTTGGCGTGGCAATCCTCGCATCCGGTCGGCCCGCCGCTCTCTTCGTGACAGTTGAAGCAGTTGCGGTGGTAGGCCGCCTTCAACCCGGGCTTGTCGATGTGGTAGCGGCCGCGATCGCGTTCCTTTTCGCGGATGAAAGCGGCGGAGAAGGGCTGGGTCGAGTGGCAGTCGCGGCAGGCCACGGTTGCCGTCGTCCGGCCCTGATGACAACCGGCGCACTGTGGCTCGGCCGTTTCCCCAGTGGTGTGGTGATGGCACTTGTCGCAGGTGGCGAGATCCTGATGCAGCTGGTGGTCAAAGGACACCCCGGCGAAGTGTTCGGAAAGGGTATCGAGGGTGACCATCCCGGGAGGGGCGGCGGCGCTTGCCAGCCCTGCCGCCGCCAGGGTCAGAAATATTCCGAATAATGAAGTCACTAGCAGTCGCATGAGCTGTCCTCTCCTTGGACAATGGGTGAATGTCGTGACCTTACTTCTTCCCGGCGACGTTCGGGCGCTGGTGGATGTAACGGTAAAACATCGGGAAAATGATGAAGAAGGCAATACAGATGAGATACTCGACTCCTTTGATGTACTGGTAGAAGTCGACCACCGTCACCACTTCGGTCACTTCCCCGATTGAGCCGAACAATTTATCCAGTAATCCGTTCACGGTTTTAGACTCCTTTCGCGAGGATACGCAGGGGTACTATTTACTTTTCAGTTTCCGCCACGGCTGCTGCGGTCTTCGTCTTTTCGGACATGAGCCCTTTGACCATGGCGAAGAGGGTGGTGATGGCGGGGATCATCTGCATGATGATCAGCAGGGCAAAGAATCCGAGGAAAATCAGGACCAACGGACCGCTTTTGTAAACCTTGGCGGTGTTGACGGCAAAGGCCGGGGCGGCAAGCAGCAGCATGGCGACGGTTCCGGTGAGCGTTGCGGTCGTTTTCATGGTGGACTCCTTTCAAGGTGTGGCCGGCTATTCAGTTGCGGCCGGGCGGTTTGCCATGTTGTCCATGCGCGACATTTTCGAAAGCGCAGGCAACGGCTTGGCGGATTTCGTCGCTGTCGCCGGGATGCACCGGGCGCAACGCGTGATAGAAGATGCCTTCGCGACGAGCCTTGCGCATCAGCGGCAGCGAGACTTCGTCGGCAACCAGGATGATGGTGAGGTCCCGGTTGCATTTTTTCAGCAGCGGGATGAATTCGGCGGCGCTGAGTTCATCGAATTCGCTGCTCAGGAGAATGACCTGGGCCGTCCTTTTGAGGATGTCATAGAGGACATTGGCGGCCGAATTGGTCACGGTGACGTTGTAGCCGGCCCCGATAAAGAGTTGAGCCATATGGATGCGGGAATCCATGTCGCCATCGGCTATAAGTAGTCCTGACATGGTCTGTTGCCTCCCTCGACGTGAAGCGATTGGACTGGAGCGCGGCCTCTCCCGGTCATTTTATGAAGACTTCTTCCCTACGCGAACGGCATCTCCCCGATGCGCGACATGGGTAAAAATCCCTCGCAAGGCCGAAACCAGCATCACCAGGGCCGGAATTGACTGAAAAGCCAGAACCAGGGCAAAAAACGCAATGAAGATCAGGGTCAGGGGGCTCATCCCGCTCCCTGCCGTACTCTCAGCGGCGAAAGCCGCAGTGGCGCTCCCGAAGAAAACCGCCAATAAATGCCGCATCATTTTTTTCATGGCCCATCTCCTTCCTGTCGAAGCTCTTTGTTGCATTGTGACCAGAGGTAGTGCAGATGTCGTGCCTATATTTAAAAAAATCTAATTAAGTATATAAGTGTCTAATATTGCGGTCTTTATCCGGCAATACCTAATGCCGAGAGAAAGCTCCCGGGAGGCTTGACTGTATGTGGGGATCAGGCAGTGAAATGGAGGGAGAATTGCGGATTCCGTCGCTAACTATCTGAAAACAATTGGATATAAAGTGAAATTGCGGGTGCATGAAACAGGCATACACTGTCAGGGAATCTATGCGCCGCAGAAGGGGGATTGACACAAAAGAGAGTGGCCCCTATGATGCGAGATTAACGACAGTTAATTTTTTCGCTGGGCGTAGGGAGAGGCGGGCACGGGAGGTCACATGGAGCAGGCCAGAATTCTGGTGGTGGATGATGATCGTGTGGTTCGCGATGGTTTGCAGCGAACCCTCGAGGGGCGAAATTTCCGGGTTGAAACCTTTGCCAGCGGGCAGCAGGCTGTCGCCAGGCTGCAGCAGGAATCGTTTACCCTGGTCGTCAGCGACCTGAAGATGCCGGGGATGAGCGGCATGGAGGTACTCAAGGCGATTCGCACCCTGCAACCCGAAGTGCCGATCATCATCATCACCGGCTATGCCACTGTCGACACCGCCGTCGAAGCGATGAAATGCGGTGCCGTCGACTATCTGGCCAAGCCCTTCACCCCCGATGAGATCGTCCAGAAGATCGGGGCCGCCCTCGAACAGAGGCCCGGTCAACTTGACGACCTGCTGCTGCACAAGGCGTTGCGCGAACACCACGGATTCGACCGTTTTGTCGGGGAGAGTGCGGAAATGCAACGGGTTTACCGGCGCATCATGCAGGTGGCTCCGACTGACAGCACGGTCCTGATTTCCGGTGAAAGTGGCACCGGCAAGGAGTTAGTGGCGCAGGCGATCCATAATCACAGCGCGCGACGGGAACAGCCTTTTGTCGCCGTCGACTGTACGTCCCTGGCGGAGAACCTGCTCGAGAGCGAACTCTTCGGTCACGTCAAGGGCTCGTTCACCGGGGCGATTCAGACCAAAACCGGGCTCTTCAAGGTCGCCGACGGCGGGACGCTCTTCCTCGACGAGATCGGCAACCTCAGTCTGACCATTCAGGCCAAGTTACTGCGCGTGTTGCAGGCGCGCGAGGTGACCCCGATTGGCGGCACCCAGCCGCTCCCCATCGACATCCGTCTGGTGGCGGCAACCAATCGCGGTTTGCGCGGACTGGTCACGCAAGGAGTTTTTCGCGAGGATCTCTTCTTTCGTCTCAATATCATTCCCGTGGAATTGCCGCCGTTGCGCGAACGCAAGGGGGATTTGCGCCTCCTCGCCGCCCATTTTCTCAAGCAGAATGCCGACGAACTGGGCAAGGAGCTGCACGGTCTCGCCCCCGAAGCCCTGGAGCTGCTGCAGCACTATCCCTTCCCCGGCAATGTGCGCGAACTGGAAAATCTCATCGAACGGGCGGCGGTGCTGGCCGAAGGGGCGCTGATTCGCGCGCACGATCTCGAATTGGGACTGCCGGAAGCGGCGGGGGCGGGGGCGGGGGAAATTCCCCAGAATTTCGGGGAGTTGCGGGAGCGTAAACGCCAGCTGCGTGAGCAGGCGGTGGAGCCGCTGGAGCGGGCCTTTCTCCTGGATGCCTTGGAACGCAACAGCTGGAATGTGACCCGTGCCGCCGAAGCGGTCGGCATGCTGCGCCCCAATTTTCAGGCGTTACTGAAGAAACAGGGAATTCACAGCCGGGGACGGCCACTCAATTAAACGGGTTTTTCTCCTTCGCCGGCCGGGGGCAGAGGGAGCAGAAGGGTGAAGAGTGCCCCTTCCCCGGGACGGCTCTCGACCTCGATCTCGCCGCCGTGGCTCTTGACGATGCCGTAGGAAACCGCCAGTCCGAGGCCGGTCCCGACGTGGTCCTTGGTCGTGAAAAAGGGATCGAAAATCTTGGAGAGATGTTCCGCAGCGATGCCGCAACCGCTGTCGCGAATGGCGACAAAGATCTGCCGCGTCGACAACTTCACTCCCGTCCGCACCGACAATACCCCCCCCTGAGGCATTGCCTGCCCGGCATTGATCAGCAGATTCATCAGAACCTGTCGCATTTGTGACGTGTCGACAAGAATCTGTAGTATCGCTGCGTCATAATCCCTGTCGACACGGATATTGAGGAAGAGGGCCTGATGCTCGACCAGGGCCAGGGTCGAGTCGAGCAGGACATTAACCGATTCCAGATCCTTGCGCGGTTCCCGCTGCCGCGAAAACTCCAGCAAGCCGCGCACAATCACGGCGCAACGCTGGGTTTCTCCCACCACCGTCTCCAGGTCATGGCGCAGTTGCGGCGGCAGATCATGTCGTTCCAGGGCCAGGGATGAGAGCATGAGGATGCCGGTGAGGGGATTGTTCACTTCATGGGCAATGCCGGCAACCAGTTCGCCGAGGGAGGCAAGGCGTTCCGCGTGCATGAGCCGGTGCTGGATCTCCTGAATTTCCTCGGCGCGCTCGGCGACGCGGACCTCCAGCGTTTCACCCCAGTTGCGCAATTCGTCCCGGGCCTGTCTCAGGTTCGCGGTCATGTCGTTGAACGATTCCGCCAACTCCCCGATTTCATCCTTGCGGATCGCCGCCACTTTTCCTTCGAGCTCGCCCCGGGCGAGACGGCGGGTATGGTCGAGCAGCTGCTGCAGCGGCCGGGTCACCAGGCTGACGGTAAGCCCGCGCAGCGAGGCGAAAAGAACCAGCAGAAGGCCGAGGGTCAGCAGGATCAGAGCGTCACGATAGGATTCGATGCGCTCATGCACCGGTGTCAGCGAGACGGTTACATCGAGGATACCGAGAAGCTTGGCGCTGGCGGGATGGGCATGACAGGCGGCGTTGACACACTCCGGCTGGTTGTAGATGCCTTTGGCGAGGCCAAGGATCTCTTCCCCGGCGGGATTGCGAAAGGTGCGGCTGCGGCTCATGCTCGGAGCCTGCGCCAGGGGGGTGTCGTGAAGATGGCAGACGTTACAGGCAGCTGCCTCCTTGTCGAGCAGCTGTCCGGTCTCGGCGGCATCGGTGGAAAAACTGATGATGCCGTCTTTGTCGACGAGGCGGATGTGGTCGATTCCCTCCTGCGCGCCGACTTCGCGAATCATCTCGTAAACGCGGGCGCGATCATCCTCCAGCATCTGGTAATAGGTGGTGCGGATGATGGTTTCGCTGAGGCTATCGACATCCTTGATCGCCTCGTGGATCCACAGATCCCTCAAGGTCCTCATATTGATGAAGGCGAAGAGGAGCATGACCCCGAGGACCAACACGCTGGTGGCGAGGGTAAATTTCGATTGCAGGGAAAGACGCACCGGGTCTCCAGGTATGAGGGTTTTCTCATTTTTACCCCCATCGCCCGGCAGATGCAAGGACTCAGGCGCGAATCATCGTCAGCAACATTTTGAACGGCTGCACCGCCCGCAGGGCGTGGGGCTGGTGGGCCGGCATGATAAGCAACTCGCCGGCGACGACCTGGTACACGGTCCCGGCGATGGTGATCTCGGCCGTGCCGTCGAGGATCTGCACTACCGCATCGAAGGGGGCGGTGTGTTCGCTCAGCCCCTCGCCGGCGGCGAAGGAAAAGACGGTCAAGGTGCCGATCTTGCGATCGACGATGGTCCGGCTGACGACGGCGCCGTCCTGGTAGGTGACGAGATCCTTGAGCACGAGAATCTGTCCGGCGAGGGTGTTCGGTTGCGACATGGGAAACCTCCTTGGCTGTGTTTGTGGTTGACTGAAGCTTAGCCGCAGTGCCGCCGCGCCGCCTTGACCTGCATCAACCGGACAAATTAAATGGCCGGACTTTGCCAGAGCCCCCCTCGTCTTGACAGCTCAAGTCGACCTGTGCGATAGTAATCCGGTGTTTTAGTATTGATAAATATTATCATAAAGAGTCCACGCTGACGCCGGATGTGCCGGCTTTCATCTTTTTATTTTAAATAAAAAATCGCTTCAATGACCCCCGCTGGCGCACGAGGTTCGGTGTGAAAAACAACAAGATGCTCCTCTCTCGGGAGACAATGAATCTCGATTTTGTCCGCAAGGTCGAGAATCTCTCCGGGAGCTCGGTTCGCCGCTGTTTCCAGTGCGGCAAATGCTCCGCCGGCTGCCCCATGCGCAGTTTCATGGAGCACCCCCCCAACCGCATCGTCCGCCTCCTCCAGCTCGGCCAGTACGAGCGCGTCCTCGCCGGCCGCTCCATCTGGTACTGCGCTTCCTGTGAAACCTGTTCCACCCGCTGCCCCAACAAGGTCGATCTCGCCGCCATCATGGATGCCCTGCGCAAGTGCGCCTGGGATGCCCAGGGGCCGTCGAAGGAGAGCCGGGTGCAGCTGGCCAACCGCCTCTTCATCGAAAATATCCGCACCTATGGGCGCCAATACGAGATGCGCCTGGCCGCGGTCTTCAACGTCAAGAGCGGACAGCTGCTCAAGGATCTGATGCTCGGCCCCAAACTCATCACCCGGGGGAAACTGAAGATGTTTCACCGCAAGAACGACAACGTCGCCGAGATTGACCAGATCTTTGCGCGCATCGAAGCGATGCGGCGCAAGGGGGAGGCGGAATGACCCCGACCAAAACCCTCCTCGACTACTCCTATTATCCCGGCTGCTCCCTGCATGCTTCGGCCAAGGAGTACGACATCTCCACCCGCAGCCTCTTCCGGGCT
>Ga0154464_1050_pt1 | contig 29330 bp, 23 predicted proteins | sample RifGroC2_FD_105657 | JGI IMG/M metagenome (GOLD analysis project Ga0154464, IMG submission 105657) | Desulfuromonadales bacterium GWC2_61_20
CCCCGATGCCGTTTTGCCCGAACTGAACGAAACCAACAACAGCGCCACCTACCGCGTCTGGGTCAACGGTCGTCCCGACCTCGTCGTCCTCCCCGAAAATCTAACCTTTGCCCCCGTCGCCCCGCGTCCCGGCGAGAGTGTCACCCTCACCGTCTGGATCGCCAACCTCGGCGAAACGGCGGTGCCACAGGTCAACGCCGAGCTTTACGACGGCGACCCGCAAGCCGGCGGGGTCAAGCTCGGCAGCGTCACCGTCGCCGGGCTCATCGCCGGCGGCTGGCAAAAAGGGACGATCACCTTCACCCTGGCCACGGTCGGTGAGCATCCCCTGACCGTCGTGGTCGATGGGCAACAAACGGTCGGCGAACGGGACGAGAGCAACAACAGCGCCACCAGCGTTGTCACGGTGCGCAGCGCCAGTGCCGGCGGCAGCGTCGATCTCGATGTCCTGGTCGGTGGAATAACACTGATCCCGGCACGCCCCCACAGCGGCGAAGCGGTGACGGTCGCCATCCAGGCGGTCAATCTCGGGTCGGCGGACACCAGCGCCGAACTCGAACTCTTCGACGGCGATCCGGCCGGGGGCGGTGTGCTTCTACACCGGCAGACCCTGGAGCTGAACGGTGGGCAGAGCGAGACGGTGTCGGTGACATGGCCGGGCGGCAACGGTCGCCATACCCTCTATGCCTATCTCGACCGTACCAACCTGATTGGCGAAAGCAATGAAAACAACAACCGAAGCGAACTGGAGATGATGTTCGATCAGGTCGACTTGCAGGTTTCGGCAAGCGATATCGTCCTCACCCCCGAATACCCTATGGCCGATGATGCGGCGATGTTGCGATTCGCCCTCAACAACGACGGTATCGCCGCCAGCGGCCCCTTTACCGTCAACCTCTTTGCCAATGACCCGGTTGCCGGCGGCGCCCTGCTGCAATCCTTTGCCGTCGCCGATCTGGCCGGTGGCGCCATACAGGAGTTCGCTTACCCCTTCACTGCGGCACGCGGCACCTACCGTTTTTATGTCGTCTGCGACCCGGCCAATGACGTAGTTGAACTCAGCGAGGAAAACAATAGTGCTGGCCGCTCGCTGCTGGTGAAAAGCTCGGCCGAGGCCATGGGGCCGGATCTTCTACCGCTGGAGATCGACCTCTCGGCGGCGAACACTGATCCACAGAGTCTACGTATCACGGGCGTGGCGAAGATCAAGTTGCAGAATGTCGGGGACGACAAGGTCGCGACACCCTTTCGCATCCTGATTTTCGAAGACCGCAATGGCGATGGTGCCTTTGTAAGCGGAGACGACCTCGCCCTCGGCACCCTCGACTATGGCGCTACCCTCAATCCAAAAGGGGTCGGTATCGCTCTCGTCAGTCTCTCCGGCACCCTCACTTTCCGCGATGCGCCCCTGTATGCGCTGGTCGACAGCAACCAGAGCGTCTTCGAACAGAACGAGACGAACAATACCCTCCGTCGCGGTTCGGCCTGCGAGTCGCGGCCGGCCACGCCAATACAACTGGTGCGGAAGTGGGAATGGCGGGGACCACGTTTGGCGTGCGATATGGCAATCGCTTCGCCGGTTGTGACACGGCTCATCGACGAGAATGGCGATGGGGCCATCGATTCGAAGGACACCCCCTCGATCCTCTTCGTTACCCGCAATCCGGAGTGGTGCAACACTTATTGGGGGAATCGCACAACAACTAATTCTGGAATGATCAAGGCTCTGAATGGGAAGACAGGCCAGGAGTCTCTTTCGATATCCGATCCAAATCACCCTTTTGTGAATTATCAATTTTTGGCAACAGGCGATATTAATAACGACGGCCGACCAGAAATTATCGTGCAAAGCAACAATGTGGGGATGTACGCCTACGCCAATAATGGTCAATCTCTCTGGGATAATCGAGCGCAGGCGACTCAGTGGCTTTATACAAAATGGCCTGTCGTGCTCGATCTCTCCGGGCAAAAAACGATGGCTATCGCCGATTTGGAGGGGAACGGCAGTCCTTTGATCCTGTCGGGGGCAACCGCCATAAATGCCGACGGCTCTATTCGCTGGGGTTACAACAATAATGTCCCAACGGGGCATGGAAGCATGGGAGGCCAAAATGCCTCGGCCTCTTCAGTCGTGGTGGACCTGGATTTGGATGGCAAACAGGAGGTCATCGTCGGAAATACCGCATACAATCGAGATGGCACCATCAGATGGAATAAAACAACTATCCCGGATGGCACCAGCGCCGTGGGCAATTTCGATGATGATCCTAATCCTGAGATTGTCCATGTCACCTGTCGCGGCGGGTATAAGATTTATATGCTGGAACATGACGGTAGCATCAAATGGGGGCCAATCTATCCTCTACGGAGTGAGGGAGTCGCCGATACTTATTCCGATTTCGGTAGTCCGCCGACCGTTGCCGACTTCGATGGCGATGGGCGACCAGAGATCGGGGTGAAAGGGTTTTTGAGATATTGGATCTTTGACGGGAATGGCCGCGTGAAGATTAGCTTTCCCATTGGCTCCTTCGATTGGGAGGGTGTTACTGCGACAGTATTTGATCTGAATGGCGATGGCCGTCCGGAAATTCTGTTGAAACATCGCAATTATTTTCGAATTTTTGATGGCAAAACTGGAAGCAGTCTCTACTCAGAGAAAGTTGCAAGCACAGGTGGTGCAGAGTTCATGGATTACAACAAGCATCAAACCGTTGTCGTTGCGGATGTGGATGGTGACGGTCGGGCGGAGGTCGTGATCCGGGGCGTGGATGATGTCTATAATTCGTGGTCCGAACACTTTGTCCGGGTCTATGAAGCAAAGAACAATGACTGGGTCGACACCCGGCCGGTTTGGAACCAGACGAGTTACCATGTCACCAATGTCGGCGACAACGGGTCGATTCCGCGTAACGAGGCGCCAAGCTGGCTGCTGAACAACAGTTACCATTGCAATGTGCCGGTCAAGGCCATAACAGGCAATCCCTACCTCGCCGCCGATCTTTCCACATCTTTCGTGCGGGCCGACCTAACCGGTTTTCCCGGTGCGGTGACGCTCATGGCTCGGGTCGGCAACGGTGGCGCAAAACTCGTGACCGCAGGCGTCCCTGTGACCTTCTTCGACGGAGACCCCGCAATGGGGGGCGTTCTGATCGGAACGGCTGCTACTATTACCGATCTTGCTCCCGGACAGTACGAGGACGTTACCCTGGTTTGGGCGAATCCCGCTTACGGCAGTCATAGTCTCTTCGTTCGCACCGATTACGCGGCGACGATCAGTGAGTGTGACCGGGTGAACAATCAGGCCCGGATCGATATCGTCTTGCAGGAAGGTCCGCCGGCACCGCCGCCGCAGGCCGATCTTGCTCTCTATTCGGCAGACATCGCTTTCCCGGCCGGCCCGACGGAGGGAAGTTTGGTCCCGGTTGTCATGACCGTGCACAATTTCGGGAACGTACCGGCCGGTGCCTCCCTGATGCAGTTGTTTGTCGGGAATCCCGCTCTTGGCGGTGTGCCGGTGGGCAGCCAAATCGTTCCCTCCCTGGAAGCAGGTGCGGAAACAACCATCACGATTATGTGGAACACCCTTGGTTATGCTGGGAGAAGCTATCTCTACGCCATAGTCGATGCGCAGGGGACGGTGATGGAATCTGACGAGGGGAACAACCTGGCTCTGCGCGAGGCGGAAGTCGCCCCCGCTGTCATGCCGGACCTACAGATTATCAGCGATGATATCAGCGTTACGCCAACCTCGCCGCAGGCAGGTGAATCTCTGACGATGACGGCGCGAGTCCACAATCGCGGCACCGCCGTTGGCAACGTGACGGTCGCCCTCTACGACGGCGATCCCGCTACCGGCATCTTGTTGTCAATCGCGAATATTGTTCCCATTATTCCGGCGGGTGGCAGTGCCTTAGCCACCTTCACCGTCACTGCGGCGGGGTTGACCGGGACCCGATCATTTGCGGTGGTGCTCGATCCGGATCAGGCCATTGCTGAGTCGGATGAGGCGAACAACCAGGCCGGACGGGAAATTTTGATCGGTACGGCGGCGGTCGATGTGGCCCTGTTGGCCGACAAGGCAGCCTATCAGGCGAACGAGATCGTCCTGGTCACCTTGACTCTGACAGAGAAGGTGGCGGCGGCCCATAGCCTTGGATACGTCATCACGGTGGAGGATGCAAATGGCAACCCGGTGGCGACCGTCGCCATGGACGCCGCGCTGGCATTGGCGGCGCAAGGGACGTTGACGCTGGCGGTGCAGTGGAACACCGGGGCCACTTTCGCTGGCGACTACCGCCTGACGGCTGTCGTGACCGAAGGGGGGAGGTCGGTGGGGCGGGTCGTGGTTCCCTTTACCATCCTGCCGCAGGAGGCGATTACCGCCACCGTAACCGCCGACAAGGTCAGCTACGGGTCTGGTGAAGCAGTTGCCCTCACGGCTGCCCTGGTCAGCCAAAGCGCCAACCATATCTTTTCCGGTGTGAACTCCACAGTTAACATCCTTGACCCGCAAGGCGTGACGGTCTACACCACCAGCCGCGCCATTCCACTGCTGACTCCGGGCCAGAGCGTTCAAACTGGCTTCAACTGGGATACCGCCACTCAAAGCAATGGGAGCTACATTGTCACTCTCGAAGTGCGAGATGATGCGGGCGCGGTTCTTTCCATAGCCTCCTGCAACCTCACGATCAACAGTCTCACCAAGCTGACCACCCTCCTGCGAGGGCAGATATATCTCGACCAGCAGAGTGTTCTGACCGGGGAACCTGTGACGGTCTCCTACAGCGTGACCAATACCGGCAACATCGACCTCGCCGATGTTACCCTCTCGATCCAGACGGTCCATGTGGTTGAAGAATCGGTCTACAACACCATCATCACGCCGCCAGTGACCCTGGCCATGGGTGCGACCGCAACGAACAGCGGTGTCATCGACACCCTGGCCTATGGCGCCAAGGACTATCTCGTCATCCTTCGGGCGAATATCGCTGGTGTGGAAGAAACCCTCGCCGGCACCTATTTCCGGGTGGAAGGTGCGCCGAGCGCACCGGCGCTGGCCGCCCCGGCGAACACCGCCGATATTGCCACCTTGACCCCGACACTCGTGGTGAGCAACGCCGCCGATCCCAACGACGACAAACTCTCCTATGCCTTCGAAATCTACGAAGAGAGTGGTCTCACGACCCTTGTCACCGGCGGAACGGAGAGCGAGACGACCGGCACCACCGCCTGGCTGGTGCCTGCGCCGCTGACGGAGAATCAGACCTATTTCTGGCGGAGTCGTGCTTACGACGGGCGACTTTACGGGCCTTGGACGAAGCTGGCGGCCTTCCGGGTCAATGCGGTCGACGATCCGCCGACGGCACCGGGTATTTCGACTCCAGCCGACGGCACGGCGGTTGCCGAACTCACGCCGACTCTGACCCTCACCAATGCCTCGGACCCCGACAGCACGGTCCTCGTCTATAACTTCGATGTCGCCCTCGATCCCGACTTCAGCCAGCTCGTCGCGGCTGGCCGGGGGGTCATGAGCGGCCAGGCGACAACCTCGTGGACGTTATCGGAAACCCTCCAGGAGAACGGCTGGTATTACTGGCGGGCGCAGGCCGACGATGTTCTCAATGCCGGCCCCTGGTCGGAGAGTGCACACTTCCTGGTCAATACCGCTAACGATGCGCCGACCGCGCCGGTCATCGTTGCCCCGCTTGACGCGGCCGTCGTCGCGGCGCTGGCCACCGAGGTGGTCGTGGCCAACAGCACCGATCCCGATTCGTCCGTTCTTTCCTATTCCTTCGAGGCGGACACCTCTGCCGCCTTCGATTCGCCAAATCTCATCCGCTCGGGCAGCGTCGTCGCCGGTCAGGAGACCACGCTGTGGAGTGCCAGCGGACTGCTCGATAACACCCGCTACTTTATCCGGGTCAAGGCCAGCGACGGCCTGGCTGAAAGCCTCTGGTCAGCGGTCGTCGGCATCTTTGTCAACACGGCCAATGATCCGCCGACCACGCCGGTTCTCGATAACCCCTCGGACGGCGCCGGGGTCAATCTCCTGTTGCCAACTCTGATCGTACGCAATGCGACGGATCTCGATGGCGATGCCCTGACCTACACCTTCGAGGTCTACGCGGATGCGGCGATGACGACCCTTGTCGCCCAGGCCGACATGATTCCGGAGATACCGACATCGACCTTTTGGACCCTGCCGTTGGCACTGACGGAGAATCAGACCTATTTTTGGCGCAGCCGAGCTTCCGACGGATCGCTGTTCAGCGACTGGACGTCTATTGCCGCCTTCATGGTTAACACCGCCAACGACGCCCCCGGTGCCCCGCAACTTGTCGCTCCGACCGAGGGCAGGACGGTGGAGACGTTGACCCCCACCCTGGAAGTCGCCAATGCGGTCGATCCCGACAGCGACACACTGACCTACGATTTCGAGGTCTACAACAACGGCGTCCTGACTGCTGCGCTCAGCGGGGTGCCCGCAGGGTCCGGCACAACCGCCATCACCCTGACGCATGCCCTCGCCGACAACAGCGCCTACAACTGGCGAGCCCGTGCCTTCGACGGGAGTGGTTATGGCCCGTGGATGACCATGGCGACCTTCTCAACCCATATTCTGCAAGACTCTCTTCCGGTGGAGATCAAATTCGAGCCCCAATCTCTCAATAAAGGTTCCCAAGGGAATTGGGTCAAGGTCGAGATCGAACTTCCGCCAGGGTATCAGACGAGTGACATCGACCTAGCGTCGATCCGCCTGCAAGGCGTTGTGCCCATCGAGCCATGGCCCGTCATCGTCCAGGGTAAGCGTGTAACCGTGCGGTTCAAACGCAGCGATGTCATTGCGGTTCTTCCTGCGGGCAATGACGTTCCGGTTCATGTGACGGGAAAGGTCGGTCCTGTTCAGTTTGAAGGGGTGGATCTGATCAAGGTGCTGGAGCATTAGGATGAATCGGCTGGACAGGCCTTGAATAGGCCTTTACAGCTCGGTCATTTTGTGTTAAAAGGTCCGGTGCTTTGAATAGACCCGTCGGGGAGACTCGGCTGGTCCAACCAGACAGAAGGGAGGTGGCACAGTGCAGGCCACAGGACTCAAACAGGAAATCATCGCCAAGTTCAAGACTCACGAGGGAGATACCGGCTCGCCGGAGGTTCAGATCGCCCTTTTGTCCCAGCGCATCACTCACCTGACCGAACATTTCCGGACTCATGCGAAAGACCATCATTCGCGTAGAGGTCTTCTCAAGATCGTCGGGCAGCGGAGACGGTTGCTGGACTATCTCAAGAACAAGAGCGTTGAGCGTTACCGCACGATCATCAAGGAACTGGGTATTCGCAGATAATTCAAGGCAGCACGCTCCTTGTTGCAGGGAGCTGCTGCCTTCGAACTTTTCCTGCGGATAGTAAGCCGAGGGAGGTTGTCCGGAGAGAGAGCCTGACGCTTTCGATTTTTGAAGCGCAGGGTCTGTCTCAGGCCATCCTCCTTTAGTCATTTTGCTGAAACCGACCGCACCTGCCGTGACAGCTCGGCAGGCGGTCCCGATCAAAGGAGAAACACCATGGCCTATCAAAAGGTCGAAATTCAATTCAACGGGCAGCCGTTGACCATCGAAACCGGAAAAATGGCGCGTCAGGCCGACGGCGCCGTCGTCGTCACCTACGGCGACACCAAAGTCCTCTGCACCGCCGTCTCGGCCCACAAGCTGCGGGAAGGGCAGGACTTCTTCCCCCTGACCGTCAACTATCAGGAAAAATTCTACGCCGCCGGCAAGATTCCCGGCTCCTTCTTCCGTCGCGAGCGCGGCACCACCGAGCGCGAGACGTTGATTTGTCGCCTGATCGATCGGCCGATGCGGCCGCTCTTTCCCAAAGGCTACATGTTCGAAACCCAGCTCATGCCGACGGTCATCTCCGCCGACAAGGTCAACGACCCCGACACCCTGGCGATCGTTGCCGCTTCGGCTGCCGTCGAGATCTCCGACATCCCCTTCAATGGCCCCATTGCCGGCGTCCGTGTCGGCCGGGTCGGTGGCACCCTCATCGCCAACCCGACCCTGCTGCAGATGGCCGAGAGCGATCTCGACATCATCGTCGCCGGCTCGCGCGAGGCGGTGATCATGGTCGAGGGGGAGTCCGATTACCTCTCCGAAGAGGCGATGCTCGAGGCGATATTCTTCGGTCATGCCGCGCTGCAGCCCCTTATCGAGGCCCAGAGCAAACTGCGGGAACTGGTCGGCAACGTCAAGCGTGAGTTCCTTTCGCCGGTGGTCGATCCGGCTCTCGAACAGCGCGTTAACGCTCTCGCCGCCGACAAAATTCTGGCTGCGGTCAAGATTCGCACCAAGCAGGAGCGCTATGCCGCCGTTGCCGAGGCCAAGAGTGCGGTGAAGGAAGCCCTTGCGGTTGAGTTCGCCGGTCGTGAAGGGGAGATTTCCGCTCTTCTCGGCAAAGTCGAAAAACGCGTCGTGCGGCAGATGATCATCCGCGACAAGGTGCGTATCGACGGCCGCGACATGGCGACGGTGCGCCCCATCACCTGTGAAGTCGGGGTTCTCCCCCGCGCTCACGGCAGCGCCCTCTTCACCCGCGGTGAGACCCAGGCCCTGGTGGCGGCGACCCTCGGTACCTCCTCGGACGAGCAGCGCATGGACAACATCCAGGGGATGGAGTTCAAGAAGTTTCTCCTCCACTACAACTTCCCCCCGTTCTGCGTCGGCGAGACCAGCAACCGTCTCTTCCCCGGCCGGCGCGAAATCGGTCATGGCTACCTGGCGGAGCGCTCGGCCTCCAAGATCCTCCCCAAGCATGACGACTTTCCTTACACCATCCGCATTGTCTCCGATATTCTCGAGTCCAATGGTTCCTCGTCCATGGCCAGCGTCTGTGGTTCGTCCCTGGCCCTGATGGACGCCGGGGTGCCGGTTACCGGCGCCGTTGCCGGTATCGCCATGGGGCTGATCAAGGAAGGCGACGATGTGGCCGTCCTCTCCGACATCCTCGGTGACGAAGATCACCTCGGCGACATGGATTTCAAGGTCACCGGCTCCGCTAAAGGCGTCACCGCCCTGCAGATGGATATCAAGATCACCGGCGTGACCAAGGCGATCATGCAGCTGGCCCTGGCCCAGGCCCGTGACGGCCGGGTGCATATCCTCGGCGAGATGGCCAAGGCTCTCAGCGCCCCGCGGGGCGATCTCTCCCAGTATGCGCCGCGCATCACCACCATCTACGTCAAGACCGATCAGGTGCGCACGGTTATCGGCTCCGGCGGCAAGAATATCCGCGGCATCATCGAGGCGACCGGCTGCTCCATCGACATCGAGGACGACGGCCGCATCAATATCGCTTCGGCCGACGGCGATGCCTGCAAGAAGGCGATCAAGATGATCCGCGACCTGACCCAGGAAGCCCAGGTCGGCAAGCTCTATCTCGGTACCGTCAGGAAGATCATGGAATTCGGCGCCTTTGTCGAAATCTACCCCGGCACCGACGGTCTGGTCCATGTTTCCGAACTCGACACCGAAAGGGTCCGCAACGTTTCCGACGTCCTCAAGGAAGGGGAGCAGGTCCTGGTGAAATGCATCGGCGTCGACAAACAGGGCAAGATCAAGCTGTCACGCAAGGAAGCGCTCGGACAGACCGCCCCGTCCGAGGGTTGATGCCCGGGAACGACATGATGGTTTAGACGTTTGTTCTGCAACCGGGACTCGGGGGTTATTCCGAGTCCCGGTTTTCCGTCGCTCCGTTTCATTGGTTGATTCGTCGCCAAGCATCTATTGCTCCGGAAAGTTTAGAAGTTAAGGGAGAGACAATGACCCCGACTGCGGTTGAAATACAGATTCTCCGGGACAACGCCCAACTGCCGCGCTACATGACCGAGCATGCCGCCGGCATGGACCTTCATGCCGCTCTCGATGCGCCCCTCTGTCTGGTGCCCGGTGCGCGCGCCCTCATTCCCACCGGCTTGGCCCTGGCCATCCCGCCGGGCTATGAGGGGCAGGTCCGGCCGCGCTCCGGCCTGGCGCTGAAGCACGGCGTGGCCCTGGTCAATGCGCCCGGCACCATCGACGCCGATTATCGCGGCGAGGTCGCGATCATCATGATCAACCATGGCCAGGAGCCGGTCACCATCGCTCCCGGCGAGCGCATTGCCCAACTGGTCATTGCTGCGGTCACCCGCGCCGAATTTGTCGTCGTCGATTCGCTCACCGCGACGGGGCGCAATGCCGGTGGCTTCGGGCACACCGGGCGATAGGGGGGATGCGATGGAAGAAAAACGCCCGACTATCGCGGAACTGATGGACTTTCCCTGCGATCACGTCTTCAAGGCCTTTGGCCCCGGAACCGGGAGGGGGGCACCCTTTGCCGCGAAGGTGCACCAGGCGGTCTGCGAGGTCGTTGTCGTGCCTGACGATGCGCTCAAGTTGCGTGAGAGCCGCCAGTCGGGCTATGTCTGTGTCTCGGTGCTGGTGCATGTGGTCAACGCCGACCAGGTGGCAGGAATCTACTCGGCGCTGAAGAAGGTGGAAGGGTTGTTGTTTCTGTTGTAGACTCTTCACACCCTTTGCGATGTCTTGTTCCCCTTGCTTCAGTACGAGGAGGTCTCTGGCCATGATCCTCTCCATTAATCCGTTCAACCCCCAGCCCCGGCTGATCAGCCGGGTGGTGGAATGTCTCAAGCAGGGCGGGGTCATCGCCTATCCGACCGACACGACTTACGGCATCGGTTGCGATATCTTCAACCGCAAGGGGGTCCGGCAGATTTTTCAGTTGAAGCAGCGGGACGCGCGCAAACCCTTCTCGTTCATCTGTACCGATCTTTCCGATGTCGCGACCTACGCCCAGGTCAGTAACTTCGCCTTCAAGACGATGAAACGGCAGCTCCCCGGCCCCTATACCTTTGTCCTCGAAGCGACGCGCATCGTCCCCGATTTGCTCATCACCAAACAGAAGACCGTGGGAGTGCGCATCCCGGATAATCCTATTGCCATGGCCATCGTCCGGGAACTGGGCCATCCCCTGGTCACGACCAGCGCCAATCTCTCCGGCGAAGAGCCGAGTCACGATCCCCAGGTCATCGAGGAACGATTCGGCCACATGCTCGACCTGGTCATCGATGGCGGGATTTTGCTTGGTGAGCCGTCGACGGTCATCAGCCTGATCGATGATCGGCTGGAAGTGCTGCGTCAGGGGAGTGGGGAAACTTCGTGGATAGAAAAACGATGAGAAAAAGGAATTTTGCGTTATGCGTCTCGGCCCCCGCCCTCCTCCTGTATCTGCAGCGGGGGCTTGTGCTGGTCCTGGCGCACTTTATTCTCTCCCCGTTGACGATTTCGGCCGGGGAGTTTGGCGGTATCGGCCTACAGGTCGTTCCGGTCGCAAGCGGCGAGCTGACGGTGCTCAAGGTCCTCCCCGGCTCCCCGGCGGGGGACGCGGCGCTCAAGGCCGGAGACTTCATTATCGAAGTCGACGGCACCGCCCTGGCGGGAAGCAGCTTCAACGACATGGTGCCCAAAGTTCTCTGGGGGCAACCCGGGAGCAAGGTGACCCTGAAACTGCTGCGCCCCGGCGAACTCGGCGCGCGCACCCTCACCCTGATACGAGTCCCCTTGAATCTGCCGCAGCCGGCAGGGCCACCACAGGTGAAGATGCTGCTGCCGGAGACTGAACCGCGGGGGGAGAAGAAACCGTGAGCGCCAAAGAGATTGTCATCGCCTTCTATGGCTGGCGTTTTAGCAAGGACTGGCGCTACGACGTCGACCGCTCCGTTGTGGACGGGTTGTGTCGGGACCTGGCCGCACAATACGGGGCGTTCGAGATTCGTCTTGTCTGGCGTTGGGAGGACGAACCGGTCCTTGAGGTCGCCGGCTACGGCGATTTGTTGAATATCGTCCGGCTCCGCAGTGCCGATGACGGCGTCGGCAATCTCTGTCTCGGCCACGTCATCGGGGCCAGTCGGGGTTGCGACCTGCTGGAAGATATCAAGCGTGGCATCAGTCGTCTCGCTTTTGCCCCGGAAACGATCGAACCGGAGGGGAGCAGCAAGGTCGTCTGTCACAATTGCGGTTGTGGCTGTTAGGTTATTTTCTTCCTGCGGCCAGGCTCCTGACGTAGGCGTAAAGCGCTTCAAGCTCCTGTGACCCGGTTGTCAGGGGTTTTCCTTTAAGGGCATCGCGGATACAGAAATTGATCATCTCCCGTAGTTGTCCGTCGTCATAGCTCCCCGTCTCCTGCAGACCCTTACCGCCGGGGTGACAACTGGCACAACTTTTCCCCGTCGCACCAAGCGCGGTCGATTCGAAGAGCCGTTGCCCCAGTTCTCCGCGATTTTCCTCCAGCCCCCAGACCGGTATCGCCGTTAGAATTCCGCTTAACAGTGGCAGAAATAACATACGTTTAAGCATCTTTACCTCCTTGGCAAATGTCGAGGGAGAGTCATCGTCAGCGCCGGCGCCGCAGCTCCTCCCTGACCAGTGTCTTTTGTGCCGGGGAAAGCCGGTTCGACATCAGCAATCCCTTGATCTCACTAGATGCCAATTGTGGCAGAAAGAGGGTAAACCAAATCCCCGGAGTTTTCTGGTTCTTGAGCATGGCGTGCCGGATGTTCGGCCGAGTTTTCCAGCGGGGATTGCGGGCGATCATCGAGATGGTTTCAGCCGTCGCGTTTTTCCCCTGCAAAAACTGCATAATGGCCGATTCGCGCAGGTGGGGATTGTCGAGGCAGGCTGCGACGACCTGAACTTCCCCGTATTTGAGGAGTTCGGCCAGAAGCGTCGGTGTTCCCCGCCGCGCCAGGGTCAGCTTCTGTCCCGCTTCCGTTGTCGGCAGCCGTTGAATGATGACCCTCTCGGCCGCAAGTTTCTGATCGGGGGAGGGGCCGGCCAGGAGGCAGATGTCGAGGAGTTCGAAAAGGAAAAGGTGGGGGAGGAGGGCGAGAACCATCTGCCCGGGGGTACTCGGGTTGGACGCCAGGGCCCGTTGCAGGTGATGATTGCCGGCGACGAGGTCAAGACGACCGACGTGTTGCAACAGTTCCTCGGGGAGGTCGCGGCGCTTGAGGAGGACCAGCAGGTGCTCGGATTGCAGGGCGCGATTCTTCAGCCCCGCGCGCACCACCTCCGGCGTCGTATCGAGCATGGTCTGGAAAAGCTCCTCGCTCCCCCCCGTCAATGCCTGGTGCAGACGTTTGACCATTTCCGGCTGCAAAAGTTTTGCCTCGATCGGTTCCACGACTCGGTTCCTCTTCAGTCATAACTTTCCGCCATTATAGCTGTCATGCGGCCAAAAGATAAGAGCCGGGGCACTCCCGCGTCATGCACCAGGAAGGTTGACCTGCTTGGGTGCGTCAATAGAAGAGGGACAGCCCATTGCGGGTTGTCCCTCTTCTATTTGGTCAAACATCGCTGTCAGGGCGACAGATCAGGCTTCGTTGCCGTCGGCGGAGGATCCGTAGCTGCCGAGGAAGTCGCGTTTGAAATCGCGATACGCCCCCTGTTCGATGGCGCTGCGACATCCCTCCATCATCTTCAGGTAAAAGCGGACATTGTGGATAGCGGAGAGGATGGCCGAGAGGATCTCGTTGGCGTTGAACAGGTGGTGCAGATAGGCCCGGGTGAAATTGCGACAGCAATAGCAATCGCAGCTGGCATCGACCGGGAAGAAGTCGCGGCGGTAGCGGCGATGGGTCAGGCGCAGCTTGCCGCGGGTGGTGAAGAGGGTGGCGCTGCGGGCATAGCGGGTGGGGATGACGCAGTCGAACATATCCATGCCGCGCTCGACACTTTCTAGAATGTCCTCAGGGAGCCCGACCCCCATGAGATAGCGGGGCTTGTGTTCGGGGAGAAAGGGGGCCGTGCAATCGACCACCTGTTTGAGCAGATCGAGTCCCTCGCCGACACTGACGCCGCCGACGGCATAACCGGGAAAGTCCATGGCGGCCAGGGCCAGGGCACACTCCTTGCGCAGATTGGGGTAGACGCTCCCCTGGACGATGCCAAAAAGGGCCTGATCGCTGCGGCTGTGCGCCTTTTTGCAGTCCTCGGCCCAACGAATCGTTTTCTTGATCGACTTGGCGGCATAATCGAGAGTCGCCGGGTAGGGGATGCACTCGTCGAAGGCCATGATGATATCGGCGCCCAGCTGGTTCTGGATCGTCGTCGCCTCCTTGGGCCCGAGGAAGATTTCGTCCCCCGTCACCTCGTGCCGGAAATAAACGCCGTTGTCGGCGATCTTCTTTTTCGGCAGGGAGAAGACCTGGAAGCCGCCGCTGTCGGTGAGGATCGGCTTGTCCCAGCCCATGAAGCTATGCAGCCCCCCAGCCTTTTCGACCAGGGATTCGCCTGGTTTCAGATGCAGATGATAGGTATTGGCGAGGATGATCTGCGCCCCGCAGGCGGTGACCTGTGCCGGGGTCATCGCCTTCATTGCCGCATGGGTGCCGACCGGCATGAAGATCGGCGTTTCGATGACGCCATGCGGGGTAGTCAGACGGCCACGACGCGCTGCCGTGGAAGGGTCGGTGGCAAGAAGAGAGAACTCGAACATGGTTATTAAATAGCTCCGGACAGGGCGAGGATTAAAGTTTTTCGGAAATGGCTTCTCTCCTGACGTGATCGTCAGCGGCGCTCACCATAACACGAAAGGCGAAGAGGCGCAATCTGGGCAAAGTGACCCTGTTTTTCGATAAAAAATCCTTGAAATCCGGCAAGTTAATGAGCGGTGCAAGGTGCATACAGTATACGACTTTTGGGTTGACAGGGGGGGGGGCAGGGTGGTATTTAGTTCAAGCCTGTCGTTTTGCGTTGGTAGAACATCTTTTCACTTGATACAGGGCAAGGTTGTTGTCTTTAGTAATTGGCCCCGAAGGGCTGCCGAGGCATGGGGCTTTCGCAGCCTGATTTCGTTGAGTCTGACACAAGCATCTGCAGCAGAGCAAAGGAACCGGACATGCGATGGTACACGACGTCATTGGGTAAGAAGTTCATCATGGGGATCACCGGGTTGTTGATGGTGGTGTTCGTGCTGGCGCACATGCTGGGGAACCTGTCGACCTTTGGCGGGGCCAACGGCCTGAACGCCTATGCCGAACACCTGCGAGTCTTCCCGCCAGGTCTGTGGGCCTTTCGTGGTTTGATGGCGCTCGCCTTTGTGGTGCACATCATCACCGGGGTCCTCCTTTACCTGGAGAATCGCGCGGCGCGACCGGTGCCTTACGCCAACAAGAAGAACGATCGCACGACCTTCTCGGCGTTGACGATGGTCTGGACCGGTATCCTGCTCGGGATCTTCGTCCTTATCCACCTGCTGCAGTTCACCTTGCATGCCTTCAATGCCGAGTGGGCGCATCTGGTTGATGCCATGGGTCGTTTCGACGTATTCACCATGGTTTCTGCCGGCCTGAGCAATCCGCTCTGGGCGGCTTTCTACATCGGCGCAGTGGTTGTGCTGCTGCTGCACCTGCTGCACGGCATCCAGAGTTTCTTCCAGTCGCTGGGGCTGACCAACGAGAATACCTTCTGCAGCATCAATCTCGGCGGGAAATTCGTGGCGTTCGTTCTGGCGGTGGGGTTCGTGCTGATCCCCCTGACCATCTTTTTCGGCATCGTGAAATAAGGGAGCATCGACTGTGATACTCGACGGCAAAGCACCAAGTGGGCCCTTGGCTCAAAAATGGGACAAGCATCGCCAGGACATGAAGCTCGTCAACCCGGCGAACAAACGCAAGTACAAAATCCTCGTCGTCGGCACCGGCCTTGCCGGTGGCGCCGCGGCGGCAACCCTGGGCGAGCTCGGCTACAATGTCGAAGCCTTCTGCTACCAGGACAGCGCCCGGCGCGCTCATTCCATCGCGGCGCAGGGGGGCATCAACGCCGCCAAGAACTACCCCAACGACAGTGACTCCATCTTCCGCCTCTTTTACGACACCGTCAAAGGCGGCGACTTCCGCGCTCGTGAAGCCGACGTCTATCGCCTTGCCACCGTCTCCAACAACATCATCGACCAGTGCGTCGCCCAGGGCGTTCCCTTTGCCCGCGACTACGCCGGCTACCTGGACAACCGCTCCTTCGGCGGCGCCCAGGTCTCGCGTACCTTTTATGCTCGCGGCCAGACCGGCCAGCAGCTCCTTATCGGCGCCTATCAGGCCCTTTCCCGCCAGGTCAAGGCCGGTTCGGTCAAGGTTCATGCCCGTCGTGAGATGCTTGACCTCGTCGTCGTCGACGGCCAGGCCAAGGGGATTACCTGCCGCAATCTGGTGACCGGCCAGATCGAAAGCTTCTGGGGCGATGCCGTGGTTCTCTGCACCGGCGGTTACGTCAATGTCTTCTATCTTTCGACCAACGCCATGGGTTGCTCGGTCACCGCCGGCTGGCGCGCGGCCAAGAAGGGCGCTTTCTTCGCCAACCCCTGCTACACCCAGATTCACCCGACCTGTATTCCGCAGACCGGCGACCATCAGTCGAAACTGACTTTGATGTCCGAATCGCTGCGCAATGACGGGCGCTGCTGGGCGCCGAAGAAGCAGGGGGACAACCGTGCTCCGGGGCAGATTCCCGAGGACGAGCGCGACTACTACCTGGAGCGCAAGTACCCCTCCTTCGGTAACCTCGCCCCGCGCGATATCGCTTCCCGCGCCGCCAAGGAACAGTGCGACGACAATCGTGGCGTCGGCCCCGGCGGGCGCGGCGTCTACCTCGACTTTGCCGATTCCATCAAGCGTCTCGGCCAGGAGAAGATCGAAGAGCGCTACGGCAACCTCTTCCAGATGTACGAGAAGATCACCGACGAAAACGGCTACAAGCAGCCGATGCGCATCTACCCGGCCCCGCACTACTCCATGGGCGGCCTCTGGGTCGATTACAACTGCATGAGCAACCTCCCCGGTCTTTTTGTCCTCGGCGAAGCCAACTTCTCGGTCCATGGCGCCAACCGTCTCGGCGCCTCGGCGCTGATGCAGGGGCTGGCCGACGGTTATTTCGTCATCCCCTACACCATCGCCGATTACCTCGCCCGCATCACCCCGGGCAAGGTGACCGATGCCCACCCGGAGTTCAAGGCGTCGGCCGATGCGGTCAAGGCCGAGATGGACAAACTTCTTGCCATCAAGGGGAAAAAGACCGTCAGCGAATTCCATCGCGAGCTCGGCAAGATCATGTGGAACAACGTCGGCATGGCCCGCAGCGACGCCAGTCTCAAGGAGGCGCTCAAGCTCATCCCGGCGCTGCGCGAGGAGTTCTGGCAGAACGTCAATGTTACCGGCGGCAATGGCGAGGTCAACCAGCAGCTCGAGAATGCCTGGCGCGTAGCCGATTTCCTCGAGTTTGGCGAGTTGCTGGCGCGCGACGCTCTCAACCGCAAGGAGAGCTGCGGCGGTCATTTCCGCGTCGAGTACCAGGACAAGGGCGAAGCCCAGCGTGACGATGAAAATTACTGCTACGCCGCTGCCTGGGAATTCAAGGGTGTGGACAAGGAGCCCGAGCTGCACAAGGAGCCCCTTAAATTCGAAAACATCGAACTGGCCGTAAGGAGTTATAAATAATGAGCGGATCAGCGCACGGCAATATGAATCTGACCCTGCATGTCTGGCGTCAGAAGGATGCCAAGGACAAAGGTCGACTGGAGCAGTACGAGGCCAAGGGGATCAGCCCCGACATGTCCTTTCTCGAAATGCTCGACGTCGTCAACGAAGACCTGATCAAGAAGGGCAAGGACCCCATCGTTTTCGATCACGATTGTCGCGAAGGGATCTGCGGCATGTGCTCGCAGATGATCAACGGCATCGCCCACGGTCCCGACACCGACATCACCGCTTGCCAGTTGCACATGCGCAAATTCAAGGACGGTGACGCCATCTTCATCGAGCCGTGGCGGGCCAAGGCCTTCCCGGTTCTCAAAGACCTGATGGTCGATCGTGGCGCCCTCGATCGCATCATCCAGTCCTACGGCTATACCTCGGCCAAGACCGGTGGGGTACCCGATGGCAACGCCATTCTCATCTCCAAGGAAAACGCCGACCTCTCCATGGATGCTGCCGCCTGCATCGGCTGCGGTGCCTGTGTCGCCAGCTGCCCCAATGCCTCGGCGATGCTCTTTGTCTCGGCCAAGGTCAGTCACCTTGGTCTTCTCCCCCAGGGTGAAGTCGAAGCCGCCCGCCGCGTTCGTGCCATGGTCGAGGCGATGGATGCCGAGGGCTTCGGTAACTGCACCAACCACTACGAGTGCGAGGCCACCTGCCCGAAGGGGATCAAGGCCACCTTCATCAGCCGCATGAACCGCGAGTTGATGAAGACCATTCCCTGTCCCCCGCGGGAAGTCAAGGCCGGCGGCGGCGCTTAACCACTCATCCTCATGCAGTTGTAAAGACCGAAGCCCGGGGGCAGATGCCTTCCGGGCTTCAATCTTTGCGGTCTCATGGTGCGGATGTCGAGTGCAGTCCTGACGGGTCGGCAGAGGAGTGATCAAAGTTGAAACCAATCGGAATTCTCGAGCAGGTCGAACTGGTGCGTTTGCGACTGCATCTCGAATTTGACGAGGATTGTCTCTTGCCGCCAGGTTTTGCCCTGCAGCTGCGACGCGAACTGTTGCATGCCGGCCGCATGGTACTCAACCGGGAGGCCTTTCGTCAGCTGTTCGAACCGTCCCTGCCTGATGATTCGTTGGCCCTTCGTCTTTTCCAACGGCCGGCTCCGGCCTTTATCCTCAAGGCGGGGACCACGGCGGAAAAATGGGTGCATGCCGGTGACGCATGGCAGATGGAGTTCTTGTTTATCGGCAGGGGCATATCCTATATAGCCGACTTTATACGTGTCATTCAACAACTGGGCCAGGTCGGCATTGCCCGTGGGCAGGGCCGTTTTGTTTTGGTGGCAGCTTCCACCGTGGGGGCAGCCGGCGATGTTGCGGAGTTTTGTCAATCGGTTCGCGGAACCAGTCTGGAGTCGCCACAGCTACTTCCCCTCGCATGGCTCGTCGACACGACGAGTCGTGCAGCAAGTTGGCGCATCGATCTGGCGACCCCCGCGCGACTCGTCAGTCACGGGAAACCGCTGTTCCGACCAGACTTTGTTGCTCTCTTCCCCTTTATCTTGCGTCGTGTCGGGGCCATGCTCTGCCATTGGGGGGGGATCAATTTTGAGCTGGACCCGCAACCATTAATGGCTGCGGCGGCGTCTGTCAAGGTCGTTGATAATCGGCTGTACTGGGAAGACTGGAAGTCACTCCAACGTAGCGCAGGGATGGAAGCACTCGGTGGAATATCGGGTTCCCTGACGTTCGCAGGGACGGAGATCGATGATATCCTGTGGGTGCTCAGTCTTGGTGCCCTGCTGCATATCGGCAAAGGGGCCGCATATGGCTCCGGTGAATATCGTCTGACGGCTCAAGGAAATTGTGAAAGTGCGGTTGCGAGATGAGGGAAGCCAGCTTATAATTAAACAAAAGCGAGTAATTCCAAGGGAGTTCTGCTATGACCGACATCTGGAAAGAACGGGAAAAGGCCCTCGAGAATGAGTATATCTATCGCCAGGAAAAGGAGCAGATCGAGAAGTTACGGGGTGCTGCTCGCGAAAAGCTCATTCGCGAGCATTGCCATAATCGCTGCCCCAAGTGTGGTGAGCCGATTCAGCCGATGACCTTTCGCGACGTGCCGTTGGATAAATGCCCCGGTTGTGGCGGTGTGTGGCTCGGTCCGCAGGATTTCAGGATTTTCGCTGAAAAGGATCACCGCACCTGGTTTGACAAGTGGTTCCTAGAGGAAGCTAAACCGTTGGCCAAGGAGTGAGGAATTTCAGCCGGGATTGCTGGCGCTCAAAGAGAGACGCCCCGCCATAAAGGCAGGGCGTCTCTCTTCTTGTTTCAGGGCGCCCCCGTCAGGACAACGGGGGCCGTCTTCGGCAACCCTCCTTGCAGCGGGTTACGGGACGGAGCATGTAAATGGTAGTCCACATAGTGTTACTCCTTTCCGGGGAATTCGCCTCTAGTGGCGTTCTTCTAAGTATAAATCATAACCAGCAAAAATAACAACCGGAGGAGGGAACGTCGAAATTAAAAAGGGTTGAGCCAGATGGCCCAACCCTTGAGGTCCTGCTGTCAGGAGCAGATCAGCTGTTGCGCAGGTTGTAAAAAACGTCGCGGCCGTTGAAAACGGCGACCTGATCGAGTTCGTCCTCGATGCGCAGGAGCTGATTATATTTGCAGACGCGGTCGGTCCGACAGAGGGACCCGGTCTTGATCTGGCCGGCGTTGACGGCGACGGCCAGGTCGGCCAGGGTCGTGTCTTCGGTTTCGCCGGAGCGGTGGGAAATGACGGTGGTATAACCGGCTCGTTTGGCCATTTCAATGGCGTCAAGGGTTTCGGTCAGGGTGCCGATCTGGTTGAGTTTGATCAGGATGGAGTTGGCGATCCCCTTCTGGATACCTTCGCGCAAGATTTTCGGATTGGTGACGAAGAGGTCGTCCCCGACGATCTGGATGCGCTTGCCGAGACGGTCGGTCAGTTTCTTCCAGCCGTCCCAGTCGTTCTCGGCCATGCCGTCCTCGATGGAAATAATCGGGTACTTGTTGACCAGTCCCTCATAATAATCGATGAGCTGGTCGGCGGTCTTGACCGGCTGGGCCTCGTTGGCCAAGGTGTACTTGCCATCCTTGAACAGCTCGGAGGAGGCGACGTCCAGGGCCAGCAGCACCTCTTCGCCGGGTTTGAAGCCAGCTTTGACGATGGCCTGCATGATGACTTCGAGAGCTTCTTCGTTGGATTTGAGGTTGGGGGCGAAACCGCCCTCGTCACCGACGGCAGTGTTGTAGCCCTTGCCCTTGAGCACACCCTTGAGGGCATGAAAAATCTCGGCTCCCATGCGCAGTGCTTCGCGGAACGAGGGGGCGCCGGCCGGCATGATCATGAACTCCTGGATGTCGACGTTGTTGTCGGCATGGGCGCCGCCGTTGATGATATTCATCATCGGCAGCGGCAGTTCGCGGGCGTTGGCACCGCCGATATACTGATAAAGAGGGAGGCCGGCCTCTTCGGCGGCGGCTTTGGCGCAGGCCAGAGAGACGCCGAGGATGGCATTGGCGCCGAGTTTGCTCTTGGTCTCGGTGCCGTCGAGTTCGAGGAGACGGCGATCGATGCCGGCCTGATCCGAGGCTTCCCAACCGATGAGGGTTTCGGCGATGACTTCGTTGACGTTGTCGACCGCTTTCATGACCCCCTTGCCGAGATAACGGGACTTGTCGCCGTCGCGCAGTTCGAGGGCTTCGCGCACGCCGGTGGAGGCGCCGCTGGGGACGGCCGCGCGACCCATGGCGCCGCTCTCGAGATAGACTTCGACCTCGATGGTCGGATTGCCCCGCGAATCGAGAATCTCCCGGGCGTAGATGTCGGTAATTTCACTCATATTGACCTCCTTCAGATAATGAGAAAGGCCGACTCCGGCAGCGTCGGCAACAGGATGAGATATATAGCATATTGGCAGGAAATTGAAACGTCTTTTCCTCTTGGTATCGACCCTGCAGGCGGAATTGCTCATTGATTTTTGCCGGCGGCCGGTGATATTTTACACAGCCACTTCAAGTTCCTTCAACCGAGGACGAACGATTGAACAAGCGCAGTACCCGTCAAGCCTTCACTGCTCCGGATCAGCATCGGGCCAATCTTCTCTTCGGCCAGGAGAATCGCCACCTCAAACAGATCGAGCGCACCCTCGGCGTGCGCATCTCGTCCCGGGGCGGCGACCTGCAGATCGAAGGGGACGAGGTCGCCACCTCCCTGGCCCGCATTCTCTTGGTGCAACTTGACGATCTGTTGCGCGAGGGCTATCCCCTTTACCCTGCCGATATCGATTACGCCATCCGTATCCTCAGCGCCGATGCCTCGGCGCACCTGCGCGACATCTTTCTCGACACCATCTTTATTTCCGCCCGCAAGAAAATCATCGCCCCCAAGAGTTATGCTCAGAAAACCTACATCGATGCCATTCGCGCCAATGATGTCGTCTTCGGCATTGGTCCGGCCGGAACCGGCAAGACCTACCTGGCGATGGCGATGGCGGTTGCTTTTCTCATGAAGAAAGAGGTCAGCCGCATCGTTCTGGTCCGCCCGGCCGTGGAGGCCGGCGAGAAACTCGGTTTTCTCCCCGGGGACATTGCCGAGAAGGTCAACCCCTACCTGCGGCCGCTTTACGACGCCCTGTACGACATGGTCGATTTCGAAAAGGGGCAGGGACTCATAGAAAAGGGGGTGGTCGAGGTTGCACCCCTGGCTTTCATGCGGGGACGAACCCTCAACGACGCCTTCGTCATCCTTGACGAGGCCCAGAATACCACCGCCGAACAGATGAAGATGTTTCTCACCCGCCTCGGTTTCGGCAGCCGCGCCGTGATTACCGGCGATGTGACCCAGATCGATCTCCCCGGCGGACGTCTTTCAGGATTGGTCGAGGCCCAGCGCGTCCTGCAGGGGGTGGAGGGGATTTCCTTCAATTTCTTCAGCGATCGCGATGTCGTGCGCCACCCCATCGTGCAACTCATCGTCCAGGCCTATGAACGTAATACCGGTCGCGTCACCGGCGATCATTTCGGCAGCGAAGGAAAGCCTTTTGCGTCATGACCAAAACGACTGAGCGCGAGACCGTGCCGCTGGCGACGGGGCGCCTGGCGCAGAGCGCCCTGCGCTTCTCCCGCGCCCTTCTCGACGAGCATAATCGTCGCTATCTGCTCCTGGGGCTGCTGGCGCTTTTTCTCACCTTCATCATCATTCCCAAGGGGGGGTTCATCCCCGATTATTATGCGCCCGGGGACATCGCCTCGCGCGATGTCAAAGCCTTGCGCGACATGCTCATTCCCGATCAGGCGCTGACCGAGGCGAAGCGCAACGAAGCCCGGGGGACGATAGCTCCCCTCTACGATTTCGATCCGCGGACCGGACCCGATATCGCCGCCCGAGTGACGCGCGGCATCGCCCTGCTTCAACGGCCAGCGGCGGAGGCCGCCGACCAGCGTGGCCTCCCTGCCCAGGCCGAGGCTCTCCTGGGCCTTACCCTTTCCGCCCAGGAGCGTGCCCAGCTTGCCGCCATTCCGGCCGATGCCGCAACCCTGCGGCGCATCGAGGTCGCCATCAGTTCTACCCTCGGGGTCATGATTGTCGGCAATCTCGATCTCTTCAACAGCGATCGCCAGCAGGGCGTGGCCGTGCGCAATCTGGTCACCGGCGACGAGCTGGCGCTCCCCGAGACCGTCGAGGTCCTCGGTTACGACAAGGCCCTGGAACAACTCGATGGGGAACTGACCAGACTGCACCTCCTCGGCGCGGCGTCACGCCGGGCCCTGACGGCCGTGGTCAAAAAAATGCTGCGCCCCGATTTGACCTTCAACCAGAGTGAAACCGAGAACCGTCGGCGCCAGGCGGCCGAGAGCGTGACCCCGGTCCTCTTCCAGGTCAAGAAGGGGGAGATGATTGTTCGCGAGGGGGAACGGGTCAACGAAGAGCAGGTCAAGAAGCTCAAGGCCCTCGCCGACTATGGCCACGACTACAGCTCCATGCGCACGGCGACCGGTCTCCTCCTCGCCATCGTCATCCTTTTTTTCAGTCTCCATCGTTTCGCCAAACGCAACATTCGCAAATATCGTCCCGCCACCCGCGATCTCGCCTTCATGGCGCTCGTCTGTTTTCTCCTTTTCATCTTGCTGAAGGTTTCGATTTTTATCTCCACAGCCCTGGAAAGCGCTTTCCCCTATATCGATTCGACGAGTTATTACTACCTCTTCCCCTTTGCGGCCGGCGCCATGCTGGTGCGGATCATCATCAACTCCGAGACCGCTCTGGTCTTTGCGGTGATCGTCTCGACCCTGATCGGTATCCTCTTCGGCAATAATCTCCTCATCGCCCTCTATGCCTTGGCCGGAGGTCTGGTCGGCGCCCATTTCGTCCGCCAGTGCAGCGAACGCTCCATCCTCTATGCCGCCGGCCTGCGTCTGTCCCTGGCCAATATGCTTCTGGTGGTCGCCATTCATCTTGTCGCCGGGCGGCCCTTTGAAATACAGATTGTCTACAAGCTCCTCTTTGCCTTTGCCAGTGGTCCCTTCTGCGCCATTCTCGTCACCGGCACAATCCCGGCCATCGAATCGCTCTTTCGCTACACCACCGACATCAAGCTGCTTGAATTGGCCAATATGAACAACCCGGCGCTGCGCGAGTTGATGATCCAGGCGCCGGGCACCTACCATCATTCCATCGTCGTCGGCAATCTGGTCGAGTCGGCGGCCGAAGCGATCAACGCCAATCCTTTGCTGGCGCGGGTGGCGGCGTACTATCACGATGTCGGCAAGGCCAAAAAACCCCTCTATTTCATCGAAAATATCCGCGATCACGACAACAAGCACGACAAGCTGGCCCCGTCCATGAGCGCCCTGATCCTCACCGCCCACGTCAAGGACGGAGTGGAGATGGCCCGCGAACAGCGCCTGGGCGATGCTCTCATCGATATCATCCAGCAACACCACGGCACCGCCCTGATGAAGTTTTTTTACGAAAAGGCCAAGGCGGCGCAGGATCCGACCAAGTATCTGGACGAGCGCGAGTTCCGTTATCCCGGCCCCAAGCCCCAGACGCGCGAGGCGGCGCTGATCATGCTCGCCGATGCCGTCGAGGCGGCGAGCCGGACCCTGGTCGATCCGACGGCGGCACGCATTCAGGGGATGGTGCAGAAGATCATCAACAACATCTTTATCGACGGTCAGCTCGACGAGTGTGAACTGACCCTGAAAGACCTGCATCAAATCGCCCGCTGTTTCAATCAGATTCTGGCGGGGATCTATCATCATCGCATCGATTATCCGGAACCTGCCTACAAGGAACGGGACAAGGACGGGGCGAAAAGGAGAAACGGTGAAGATCCAGATCGAGAATCGGCAAAGGAGCCAAAGGATCGCGAAACGAAGCCTGCGAAGAGTGGCTCAGACGATCTTAAACGCCTCGGGATGTCCTGACGCCGAACTGTCCCTCGTCATCGTCAACGACCGGCAGATCCGCGTCATCAACCGCGACTACCTGCAACGCGACAGACCGACCAACGTCATCTCCTTCGCCATGCAGGAAGGGGAGGGGGCCGGGATTTCCCCCCTCCTCCTCGGCGATGTCGTCATCTCCGCCGAAACCGCGGCCCGCGATGCCGCCGAAGCCGGGACTTCCTTCGCCGGCGAGCTCTATTTTCTCCTGCTCCATGGCATTCTCCACCTCCTCGGCTATGACCATGAGCGCGGCAGCGCCGCCGCGGCCGCGCGCATGGAGGCGCGGGAACGGGAAATCTTTGCCGAGTTACTTATTCTCTTTCCCGAGATCGAAAGCGGGCCGGCGGCCGGATGAAACCGCACGCCTGGATCGAAAGCGTCAACTGTGCCATCGAGGGGATTCTCTGGAGTGTCCGCACCCAGAAGCATCTGCGCTTCCATTTTCTCGCCGCCTCGGTCGTTCTCCTTTGCGCCCTCGTCTTTCATGTCTCCGCCCTCGAATTCATGCTCCTGGCGGCGGCCATTACCCTGGTCCTCTTTGCCGAACTGGTCAACACGGCCCTCGAAGCTGTTGTCGATCTCGTCTCCCCCGATTTTCACCCCTTGGCCAAGCGAGCCAAGGATGTTGCGGCCGGGGCGGTCCTCATTGCCAGCATCGGCGCCGCCGTCACCGGATATCTCGCTTTGTCGCGGCATCTCTTCGCCCCGTTGACCGACGGTCTCAATCTCCTCGGCAAGATTCCCGGTGAGATCGCCGTCATCGCCGTCCTCTTGGTGACGATCCTCGTCGTCCTGTGCAAAGCCCTTTTGGGCAGTGGCACCCCGTTGCGCGGCGGCATGCCGAGCGGGCACGCCGCTGTCGCCTGTTCTATCGCCAGTTCCATCGCCCTGTCGGGGTCCGGCGCCCTGATTACCCTGCTGGCCATCGCCCTGGCGATCATGGTCAGCCATAGCCGACTTCTGCTCCATATCCACACGGTCCGCGAAGTTCTGGCCGGGGCTTTCCTCGGCTGCGGGGTCACCCTGGCGTTGCACCTGCTCTTTCGTCCGCACTGACGCGGGGGCAGAATGCCCCAAGAAAATGCAGAATTTTCCCAGTCAAAGGAGTTATTTTTGGAAAGCGACAGTCATCATCCCCGACCCTCCTGGTTTGAAAAGATCCGTCATCTGGTCGCCGGGCGCCGTCGCGCCCTGACCGAAAGGGATCTGCAGGAGATCATCGAGGAGTCGGAAGAGAAGGGGATCATCAACGAAGACGAAGGGGACATGCTCCACTCCATCTTCGAGTTCGGCGATACCATCGTCCGCGAGATCATGGTGCCACGCACCGACATGGTCTGCTGCCCCGCCGATGCTGACCTCAACGAACTCCTCGACGCCATTCATCGCTCCGGTCACTCGCGCATTCCGATCTATGAGGGGACCGTCGACAGTGTCGTCGGCGTCGTCTACGCCAAGGATCTGTTGCGCTACTGGGGGCGCTCCAGCGCCGATCTCGCCATCACCGACGTCATGCGCGAACCGTTTTTCGTCCCCGAGACCAAGAATATCGAAGAACTGCTCCAGGATTTTCGCGCCAGGCGGGTGCATATGGCCATTGCCATCGACGAATACGGCGGCACCTCCGGTCTCATCACCATCGAGGACCTCATCGAGGAGATCGTCGGCGACATCCAGGACGAGTACGACCGGGAAGAGGAGTGGCTGGTCGAAGAAGAGGGCGGCACCCTCCTGGTGGACGGCCGCCTCAACATCGAAGAGCTTGAGGAGCATTTCGATATCGAGATTCCGCGGGAAAAGTTCGATACCGTCGGCGGCTATCTTTTCGATCTCCTCGGCCATATTCCCAAACCGGGCGAAACGGTCAGCGACAACGGCCTCGAGATGAGTATCGTCGAGTCGGATCAGCGCCGTATCGGCAAGGTGCGCATCCGCCGGCGGAATCTGCCGACGACAGTGGCCGAACCCTGATGCGCCTGCGTCCTTTTCTGCCATTCGCTACCGATCTCGCCGCCGCCGCCGCCGGTCTCCTCCTGGCTCTGGCTTTTCCCCGCCCCGACCTGGCCCCTCTGGCCTGGTTTGCCCTGGTGCCGCTACTGCTGGTCATGCACCGCCACCCCTTTCGTAGCGGCTTCGTTGCCGGCGTGGCTTTTTTCGCCCTGGTTCTCTACTGGCTCAACGTCGTCATGGTCACCTTCGGCGGCCTCCCCCTGGTCCTCTCCCTGGTCGCTTACCTTCTCCTGGTCGCCTACCTGGCCCTCTTCTTTGCCGCCGCCACCTGGGGGGCCTGTCGTCTGCGCGAGAAGGCGAAACTGGCGGTGGTGCTGACCCTGCCGATCCTCTGGGTCGGCCTCGAATTCCTGCGCGGTTGGCTCTTCACCGGCTTTCCCTGGGCTCTTCTCGGCTACTCCCAGCAGAGTTCCCTGACTTTGTTGCAGAGCGCCGATCTCTGCGGGGTTTATGGTCTCAGTTTTCTCCTGATCCTGGTCAACGCCGCTCTGGCGGCTCTGGTGCAGCGCCTTCGCGGCGGCAACGGCCCCTGGCCCTGGCGCGGCGCCGTTGCCGCCCTCCTCCTGGTTGCGGCGGCCTGGTCCTATGGTTCCTGGCGTCTCGGGACCGATCTTGATAGGCGGGACAAAACCTTGCAGACGACGGTGGTGCAGGGGAACATCGACCAGTCGGTCAAGTGGGATCCGGCTTTCCAGCGCTCCACCGTCGAAATCTACCGTAATCTCTCCCTTGCCGCGACGCCGGCGCCCGAACTCCTCGTCTGGCCGGAGAGTGCGACCCCTTTCTACTATCAGTCTGGCGGGCTCCTCGCCGACGAGGTCCGTGACGTTGCCCGCCAGCGCCAGGCCTTTCTCCTCTTCGGCAGTCCCGCCTACGAGCGCAGCAACCTGCGCGACCGCTACCTCAACAGCGCCTTCCTCCTCGCCCCCGCCGGGGAGATCCTCGGCCGCAGCGACAAGGTCCATCTCGTCCCCTTTGGCGAATATGTCCCCCTCTCCACTTTCCTCCCCTTCGTCAACAAGCTCGTTGCCGGCATCGGCGATTTCTCCCCCGGTACCGTCAGCCCCTTGCCCCTTGACGGTCATCGCCTCGGCGTCCTGGTCTGTTATGAGGCGATCTTCCCCGAACTCGCCCGCGACTATGTGCAAAAGGGGAGTGAGCTGCTGGTCAATGTCACCAACGACGCCTGGTACGGCCATACCTCGGCCCCCTATCAGCATCTCGCCATGGCCCGTTTCCGCGCCGTCGAGAACCGCATCTGGCTGGCCCGTGCCGCTAACACCGGCATCAGCGCCTTCGTCGCTCCCTCCGGCCGCATTCTCGGCGCCACCGACATCTTCACCACCACCAGCAGCAGCGCCAGCGTCGGTCTCGGCGCCCGGCCGACTCTTTACGGCCGCATCGGCGATTCCCTTCCGTTGTTCTGTCTCGGTTTGGGTATCATTTGGCTGGTACGGACGCGGGAGCACTTTGCACGGGGTTGATATGAAGGCCCGAATAATGGTCGTCCCCTTATGCAGACGATGACGACTGTCGATAACCCGCCTTTGTTGCGCCTGGAGAAAGTCGGGGCGGTGCGCCGGGACCGGACGGGGCGGGAAACTCCGCTCCTCTCCGGCATCTCCTTTGTCGCCCGGCAGGGGGAGTTGACTGTTCTGATCGGCCCCTCGGGCGGGGGGAAGAGTACCCTGATCCGGCTGCTCAATCGTCTGGCCGAGCCGAGTACGGGGCAGATCTTTCTCGACGGCGCGGATATCGCGACGCTGCCGGTGCTGCAGCTGCGCCGCCGCGTCGGCATGGTCTTGCAGAAGCCCTTCATGTTCGAGGGGACGGTCCTGTCCAACCTGCAGCGCCCCTTCCTCTATCGCCAGGAAGCGCCGCCGGCGGCGGCGAGCGAGGCGGTCCAGCGCGCCCTCAACCTGGCCCGTCTATCCCCCGACTATCTCACCCGGGAGGCGCGCAGCCTCTCCGGCGGCGAACAGCAGCGGGTCAGCCTCGCCCGCGCCCTGGTCGGCGGGCCGCAGCTCCTTCTCCTTGACGAACCGACCAGCGCCCTCGACCGTCCCACCAGCGATCGCCTCGCCGCCACCCTGCATGAGATCTGCCGCTCGGAACGTCTCACCATTCTTCTCGTCACCCACGATCTGCGTCTGACCGGACGCATCGCCGACTACCTCCTCTATCTCGAAGGGGGGCGGATCATCGAAGAGGGGGAGGGCAAGGAGCTTCTTGCCAATCCGCGCACAGAGGAATTCCGGCGTTTCTTGGCCGAACCGGAAGAAGAGGAGGGCTGAGGCATGGGCCAGGAAGCGATCGTCACC